>Ga0172382_10002007_pt1 | contig 34940 bp, 34 predicted proteins | sample Leawel138RmetaG_FD_122245 | JGI IMG/M metagenome (GOLD analysis project Ga0172382, IMG submission 122245) | Leachate microbial communities from a municipal landfill in Southern Ontario, Canada - Leachate well 138R metaG | ecosystem: Engineered > Solid waste > Landfill > Unclassified | place...
CTCCACAACACCCGGACCCGCCGCAAGGAGGCGTTCGCGCCGCTCGACCCCGCCAATGTGCGGATGTATGTCTGCGGCCCCACGGTCTATGACCGGGCGCATATCGGCAACGCGCGCCCGGTGGTGGTGTTCGACGTGCTGTTCCGGCTGCTGCGCCATGTCTACGGCGCGGAGCACGTGACCTATGTGCGCAACTTCACCGATGTCGACGACAAGATCAACGCCCGCGCCGCCGAGACCGGGCGGCCGATCCGCGACATCACCGACGAGACGATCCGCTGGTATCACGAGGACATGGACGCGCTGGGCGCGCTGCGCCCGACGCATGAGCCGCGCGCGACCGAATGGATCGGCGCGATGGTGGCGATGATCGGCGGGCTGATCGAAAAGGGCCATGCCTATGCGGCCGAGGGTCATGTGCTGTTCGACGTGCGCTCCTATGCGGATTACGGCAGGCTTTCGGGCCGCTCGGTCGATGACATGATCGCGGGCGCGCGGGTCGAGGTCGCGCCGTTCAAGCGCGATCCGATGGATTTCGTGCTGTGGAAACCGTCCGAGGCCGGGCTGCCCGGCTGGGACTCGCCATGGGGGTTCGGGCGGCCGGGCTGGCATATCGAGTGCTCGGCCATGGCGCATGAACTGCTGGGCGAGAGTTTCGACATCCACGCCGGCGGCATCGACCTGCAATTCCCGCACCACGAGAACGAGATCGCCCAGTCGCGCTGCGCCCACCCGGAGGGTCATTTTGCCCGCTACTGGCTGCACAACGAGATGGTGCAGGTCGAGGGGAAGAAGATGTCGAAGTCGCTCGGCAATTTCTTCACCGTGCGGGATCTGCTGGGAGGTTCCAAAGAAAACGCACATGGCCCGGACTTTGGCAAAGTCAGCGGTGACGAAATCCGCCTGTGCTTCTTGATGACGCATTACCGCAAGCCGATGGACTTTACCGCTGGAAAAATTGCTGAAGCCCGAACGACACTTGATCGCTGGCAGAGATTGACGGACGGGGCTGAAAGCGGGCTCTTGCCGGATTTGGAGGTTGTCAATGCGCTCGGTGACGATCTGAACACGCCTGCCGCGGTCGCCCTGCTGCATAGAAAAGCCGCAGACGTCAAAACGCCCGAAGACGCTTCGCGCTTTCTGTCCACTCTCTGTTTCCTTGGGCTAGGCGAGAAATGGCGGGATGGCGTTCAGGCGGCGGTCGAAACGGCTTATGAAACCGTGAAACTTCTCAATGAGCTTGTAGATCGTCTACAATCCGCACGGGCAGCAAAGGATTGGGCGATAGCCGATGCTCTGCGAGATGGCCTGAAAGATGCCGGTGTAAATCTTGCCATCGGCAAGGAAACGGTCGAGTGGAAATTCAGCCCCAAGCTTGATGCGAAAAAGCTGGAGGCGCTGAAATGAGCTTCCCCGCCTTCGTTGCACTCGGAACAGAGGTTTGCCCCCGGCCCGAGGGTGGGGGCGATTTCGCCCCCGCCCTGGGGGGCGGGTCGGGGGCGAACCGGATCGCAAGCGATCCGGAAGGGAGCGCGTGTCATGACTGAACGGCTCCACCTCTACGACACCACCCTGCGCGACGGGCAACAGACCCAGGGGGTGCAGTTCTCGGCCGCCGAGAAGGGCCAGATCGCGCGGGCGCTCGATGCGCTCGGCGTCGATTACATCGAGGGCGGCTGGCCCGGCGCCAATCCGACCGACAGCGAGTTCTTCGAGACCCGCCCCGAGACGCGGGCCACCTTCGCCGCCTTCGGCATGACCAAGCGCGCCGGGCGGTCGGCCGCCAATGACGACGTGCTCGCGGCGGTGATGAACGCGGGCACGCCTGCGGTCTGCCTCGTCGGCAAGACCCATGATTTCCACGTCACCACCGCGCTGGGGATCGGGCTGGACGAGAACATCGCCGCGATCCGCGATTCGGTCGCGCATATGGTCGCCTCGGGCCGCGAGGCGATCTTCGACGCCGAGCATTTCTTCGACGGATACCGGGCCAATCCCGGCTATGCGCTCGACTGCCTCAGGGCGGCGCACGGGGCGGGCGCGCGCTGGGTGGTGCTGTGCGACACCAACGGCGGCACGCTGCCGGCCGAGGTCGGGCGGGTCACGGCCGAGGTGATCGCCGCGGGCATCCCCGGTGCGCGGCTCGGCATCCATTGCCACGACGACACCGGCAATGCGGTGGCCGGTTCGCTGGCGGCGGTGGACGCGGGGGCCCGGCAGGTGCAGGGGACGCTGAACGGCCTCGGGGAACGCTGCGGCAACGCCAACCTTACGACTCTGATCCCGACGCTGCTGCTGAAGGAACCCTACGCCTCCCGCTACGACACCGGGGTGACGCATGAGGCGCTGGCCGGGTTGACCCGGATCAGCCGGATGCTCGACGACATCCTGAACCGGGTGCCCTTGCGCTCCGCGCCTTACGTCGGCGCCTCGGCCTTCGCCCACAAGGCGGGACTGCATGCCAGCGCCATCCTCAAGGATCCGACGACCTACGAGCATATCGAACCCTCGACGGTGGGTAATGCCCGCGTCATTCCGATGTCGAACCAGGCCGGGCAGTCGAACCTGCGCGCCCGGCTCGTCGCCGCCGGGATCGAGGTCGGGCCGGGCGATCCGCGCCTTGCCGCCATCCTCGACACCGTGAAGGCGCGCGAGGATCAGGGCTATGCCTATGACGGCGCGCAGGCGTCGTTCGAACTGGTGGCGCGGGCGGAGCTGGGCCTCTTGCCCCGGTTCTTCGAGGTCAAGCGCTACCGGGTCACGGTCGAGCGCCGCAAGAACAAGCGCGACCGGATGGTGAGCCTTTCCGAAGCCGTGGTGGTGGTGAAGATCGGCGATTGCAAAGTGCTGTCGGTTTCGGAATCGATGGACGAGACCGGATCGGATCGCGGCCCGGTCAACGCGCTGGCGAAGGCGCTGGGGAAGGATCTCGGGCCTTACCAGAGTTGCATCGACGACATGCGGCTGGTGGATTTCAAGGTGCGCGTCACGCAGGGCGGCACCGAGGCGGTGACCCGGGTCATCATCGACAGCGAGGATGCGGCCGGGCATCGCTGGTCCACCGTGGGCGTGTCGCCGAACATCGTCGATGCGAGTTTCGAGGCGCTCCTGGATGCGATCCAGTGGAAACTGATCCGCGACGGCGTGGCCCCCGCATGAGCCCCGATCCATGAGCCTCGATCACTGTGCCGAACTGCTGGCAAAGGGCGACCCCGAACGTTTCCGCACCGTGCTGGCCGCGCCGCTTCCGGCGCGGGTGGTTCTGCTGCCGCTCTACGCGGTCAATCTGGAACTGGCCCGCGCGCCATGGACCAGCGCCGAGCCGATGGTCGGCGCGATGCGGCTGCAATGGTGGCGCGAACGTTTCGACGCGCTGGGCAAGGGCGAGGGTGCGCCGGCGGGGCATCCGGTGCTGGGGCCGCTGGCGGCGGGCATCGGCGGCGACGAAGCGGCGGCGGCGCTGCTTGATGCGATGGCGGCGGCGCGCTGGCACGATCTGGGGGCGGAACCCTTTGCCGATGCGGCCGCGCTCATGGACCATCTCGACGCCACGGCGGGCAACCTGATGTGGCTTGCCGCCCGCAGCCTCGGGGCGCCCGACACGGCGGAAGCCGTGGTGCGCGCTTTCGGCATGGGTGCCGGGCTGGCGGCATGGCTGCGCGCGGTGCCGGAACTTGCGGCGCGCGGCCGCCGACCGCTGCCCCCGGATACGGACATCGCCGCGCTGGCGCATGAGGGTCTGGCCGGTATCGCCCGCGCCCGTGCCGCGCGCGCCGCGGTGCCCGCCCGCGCCCGCCCGGCACTCTGGCCCGGCTGGCCCGCCGCGCGGCTCTTGCATCTGGCGGCGCGGGAACCGGAACGGGTGGGGCAGGGCGGCCTTGCGCTTTCCGATATGACGCTGCGCGGCGGGCTTTTGTGGGCGGTGACGACCGGGCGGTGGTAGGGGGGCAGCGCAACAGAGGGCAGCGCCGACCGCGGGGAGGCCGCTGCCCGGCGGCGCGTGCCGCGCCTTGAGTCCGGGCGAGGCGTGTCTGCCCGGAGGCGAGACCGGATTACCGCCGCCCCGGAAAGGCCGAATGCGCTTGCCCCGACCGGCGGTGCGCGGCACATTGGGACGAGGCCCGCGGATGCCGCATCAGCATCCTTTCGGGCGATATGGTTGAAATGCCGCCCGTCCGGGGCCAGATATGGGACCGGAACGGGGAAGATCGGTGCCGCCGGATGTGCCGGGGCCGGATCTTCCTGCGAATGTCAAGGAAAGCAGATGACGCAAACCCTCTCTCCCAGCTATCCGGTGCTTCCGCTGCGCGACATCGTGGTGTTTCCCCACATGATCGTGCCGCTGTTCGTCGGACGCGAGAAATCGGTCCGGGCGCTGGAGGAAGTGATGAACGACGAGCGGCAGATCCTGCTGTCGTCGCAGATCGACCCTTCGGTCGATGACCCGGATACCGACGGCATCTACAAGGCGGGCGTTCTGGCGAATGTGCTGCAACTGCTCAAGCTTCCCGACGGCACCGTCAAGGTGCTGGTCGAGGGCCGGGCGCGGGTGCGGATCACCGAATTCCTGCCCAACGACAACTTCTTCGAGGCCGCCTGCGCGCCGCTGACCGAACTGCCCGGCGATGCCGAGACGGTCGCGGCGCTGACCCGCACCGTCGGCGAGGAGTTCGAGCGTTACGCCAAGATCAAGAAGAACATCCCCGAAGAAGCCCTTGCCGCCGTGGCCGAGGCCCGAGAATCCGCGCGGCTTGCCGACCTGATCGCCGGGCATCTCGGCGTCGATGTCGGCCAGAAACAGGCGCTGCTGGAAACCCTCGACATCGGCGAGCGGCTGGAAAAGGTCTATGGCCTGATGCAGGGCGAACTTTCCGTCCTTCAGGTCGAGAAGAAGATCAAGACCCGCGTCAAGTCGCAGATGGAGCGCACCCAGCGCGAATACTACCTGAACGAACAGATGAAGGCGATCCAGCGCGAGCTGGGCGACGGCGAGGAAGGCCAGAACGAGATCGCCGAACTGGAAGAGCGGGTGCAGAACACCAGGCTTTCCAAAGAGGCCCGCGCCAAGGTCGAGGCCGAGATCAAGAAGCTGAAGTCGATGCCGCCGATGTCGGCCGAGGCCACGGTGGTGCGCAATTACCTCGACTGGATCCTCGGCGTGCCCTGGGGTGTGCGTTCGCGCGTCAAGAAGGATCTCGGCAAGGCCGAGGCGATCCTCGACGCCGACCATTACGGGCTGGAAAAGGTCAAGGAACGCATCGTCGAGTATCTCGCGGTGCAGAACCGTTCGGCCAAGCTGCGCGGCCCGATCCTGTGCCTCGTCGGCCCTCCGGGCGTCGGCAAGACCAGCCTGGGCAAGTCGGTGGCCCGCGCCACGGGGCGCGAGTTCATCCGCATCTCGCTGGGCGGCGTGCGCGACGAATCCGAGATCCGCGGCCACCGGCGGACCTATATCGGCTCCATGCCCGGCAAGATCATCCAGGCGATGAAAAAGGCGAAAACCACCAACCCGCTGATCCTGCTCGATGAAATCGACAAGATGGGCCAGGATTTCCGCGGCGATCCGGCCTCGGCCATGCTTGAGGTGCTGGACCCGGAACAGAACTCGACCTTCGTCGATCACTACCTTGAGGTGGAATACGACCTCTCGAACGTGATGCTCCTGACCACGGCCAACAGCTACAACATGCCGGGGCCGCTGCTCGACCGGATGGAGATCATTCCGCTCGCGGGCTACACCGAGGACGAAAAGCACGAGATCGCGCGCCAGCACCTGATCCCCAAGCAGGTCAAGGGCCACGGGCTGAAGAAGGGCGAGTTCGCCATCACCGGCGAGGCGTTGACCGAGGTGATCCGCACCTACACCCGCGAGGCCGGGGTGCGGAACCTGGAGCGCGAGATCGCCAAGCTGGCCCGCAAGGCGGTGACCGAGATCGTCAAGGGCAAGGAGACCTCGGTCGAGGTCACGCCCGAGCGGCTGGAATCCATGCTGGGGGTCAAGCGGTTCCGCTATGGCCTTGCCGAGAAGGAGGATCAGGTCGGCGTCGTCACCGGCCTCGCCTGGACCTCGGTCGGCGGCGACCTGTTGCAGATCGAGGCGCTGAAACTGCCCGGCAAGGGGCGGATGAAGACCACCGGCAAGCTGGGCGACGTGATGAAGGAATCGATCGACGCGGCGTCCTCGTTCGTGCGCTCGATCGCGCCTTCGATCGGGGTGAAGCCGCCGAAGTTCGAAACGGTGGATATCCACGTCCACGTTCCCGAGGGCGCGACGCCCAAGGACGGGCCTTCGGCCGGGATCGCCATGGTGACCTCGATCGTCTCGGTGCTGACCGGCATCCCGGTCAGGAAGGACATCGCCATGACCGGCGAGGTCACGCTGCGCGGCAACGTGCTGGCCATCGGCGGGCTGAAGGAAAAGCTGCTGGCGGCGCTTCGGGGCGGCATCAAGACCGTGCTGATCCCCGAGGAGAACGCCAAGGACCTGCCCGAGATCCCCGAGAACGTGAAGGCGGGGCTGACCATCATCCCGGTGGCGCATGTCCGCGACGTTCTGGCCCGGGCGCTGGTCCGCCAGCCCGAGCCGGTGGAATGGGACGAGGCCGCCGAGGAGGCCGCGGCGCTGGCCGCCAAGGCCCGGGCAACCGAGGATCAGGGCGCGCGCACCGCGCATTGACCGGCCCCGCATCGACTGGCCCCGGCTTTCGGACAGGGGCCGCCCGGCAAAAGCCGGGCGGCCCCTTTTCTGTCGGGGAAGGGGCGGGCAAAATACCGGATGCGGGCAACCCCCGCCCGGCTATGCCGGGCGCAGTCCGGCGCGGAAGCGGCGCATCTTGATGCGGTAGCCCTCGGCGCTGGTCAGGAGGTTCTGGCGGGCCGCCTCGTCCAGCATCCGCACCACCCGGCCGGGTGCGCCCATCACCAGACTGCCGTCGGGGATCTCCTTGCCCTCGGCGATCAGCGCCCCCGCGCCGATCAGGCAGCCCCGGCCGATCCGCGCGCCGTTCAGCACCGTGGCGCCCATGCCGATCAGGCTGCCGTCGCCGATGGTGCAGCCGTGCAGCATCGCCTTGTGGCCGATGGTGCAGTTCGCGCCGATCACCAGCGGAAAGCCCATGTCGGTATGGCAGACCACGCTTTCCTGCACGTTCGAGCCGTGGCCGACCCGGATCTCCTCGTTGTCGCCGCGCAGGGTCGCGCCGAACCAGACCGAGGCGCCTTCCTCCAGCACCACCTTGCCGATCAGGTTGGCATCCGGCGCCACCCATGTGTCGGGATGAAGCTGCGGCGCGATACCGTCGAGCGTGTAGATCATGTCCCCTCCGCGAATTCGGCGTTGAGCCCCTTGACGAAATCCACCAGCCCCGGCTGGCGTTCCCGGCGCATCCGCTCGGCCTCGACGATGGTGCGCAGCCGCCGGTCGGCCTCGTCGAGATCGCGGTTCACCAGCACATAGTCGTATTCCGCCCAATGGCTGATCTCGGCCCGGCTTTTCGCCATCCGGCCCGCGATCACCTCGTCGCTGTCCTGCCCGCGTTTGCGCAGCCGTGCGTCCAGTTCCGCGATCGAAGGGGGCAGGATGAAGACCGACACGACCTCCTTCCCCAGCGCCGAATTGCGGATCTGCTGGCCGCCCTGCCAGTCCACGTCGAACAGCGTGTCGCGCCCCGCGCCCATCGCCGCCTCGACCGGGCCGCGCGGCGAGCCGTAGAGATTGCCGAACACCTCGGCATGTTCCAGCATCTGGCCCGAATCGACCATCGCAAGGAATTCGTCGCGCGTGCGGAAATGGTATTCGCGCCCGTCCTCCTCGCCCGGGCGCGGCGGACGGGTGGTGGCCGAGACCGAGAAGGAAATCGTCGGATCCCAGTCCATCAGCCGCCGCGCCAGCGTCGATTTCCCCGCACCCGAGGGCGAGGACAGGATCAGAAGAAGGCCCCGGCGCTGCATCGTCACTCCACGTTCTGGATCTGCTCGCGCATCTGGTCGATGGCGTGTTTGAGGTCAAGCCCGATCCGGGTGAGCGCCGCCGCCTGCGCCTTGGCGCAGAGGGTGTTGGCCTCGCGGTTGAATTCCTGCGTCAGGAAGTCGAGCTTGCGGCCGACGGGTCCGTCCTGCGCCAGCAACCCGCGGGCGGCGGCGACATGGGCGGTCAGCCGGTCGATCTCCTCGGCCACGTCGGCCTTGACGGCGATCAGCGCCAGTTCCTGCGTCAGCCGGGCCTCGTCCACGCCCTCGGTATTGTCGAGCACGCGGTTCAGGTTCTCGCGCAGCGTCTCGGCCATGCGCGGGCGGCGGGCCTCGGCCTCGGCGCTCGCGGCGGCGGTGAGCGCGGCGATGGCGTCGATCTGCGCGGCGATGATATCGGCAAGCGCCGCGCCCTCGGCGGCGCGCATCGCGGCAAGGTCGTCGGCGAGACTGGCGAAATCCGCCAGCAGCGCCGCGCGCAGCGGGGTGGTGTCCTCGTCGCCCGTGCCGCCCTCGGTCACGCCGCGGAGCGCGAGCACCTCGGCGGCGGAGGCGGGGCGCAGCGAAAGCCCCGCATCGCGGGCGGCGGCCTCGGTTCTTGCCAGCGCGGCGAGCGCGGCGGCAAGCGCGTCGGGGTCGATGCGGAATGCCTCGGCACCGCCCGCCTCGCGGGCAAGTTTCAGCGTCAGGCTGATGTTGCCGCGCTGGAAGCGGCGGCCGAGTTCGGTGCGGATCGCGGCCTCCAGCCCCTCCACCCAGTCGGGCAGCCGCAGCCGCAGGTCGAGCCCGCGACCGTTCACCGAGCGGATTTCCCACACCCAGTTGTGGCTTTCGTTGCCGCCCCTGCGGCTGGCGAATCCGGTCATCGACTTCGGCGGCATGGTGCTGGTCCCCCTGATACGGGGCGGAACAGACCACATGCGGGGCCGGAGGGGAAGCCCCCGGGGGGGCCGGACCTGTTGTAACAGAGGACAGCCCCCCGTTTACCAGGTTCCGAGATTCCGCCCCCGACCGTGCTGCTCCTGTGCTATCAGCGGGTCGTTAACAGTCGGGTAACCTCTCCTGCGGTATGGTTAACCATTCTGGTAGCCAGTCGGGCGGCCAGTTGCGCGGCGAGGGTGTCGGGTCGTGGAAGGGAGCGTCGATGTGGATCGTTCGGCCGTTCGGAACGGGGGCGGATGGGGGCGATGAAAGGGTGCGGATGCTGCGGCCGGTGGACGGGGTGATGAGCGGCGCCCCGGCGGTGTTTGCCCGGCTGACCGCCTATTGGCAGGGGCTGCGCGAGGGCGGCGCCCTGCCTGCCCGCGCGGCGATCCTGCCAAGGGACATCGCGCCCTTCATCGACCGGGCCTTCCTGGTCGAGCGGATCGCCCCCGGCCATGCCCGCTTCCGCCTTGCCGGAATGGCGCTTGCCGACCTGATGGGGATGGACCTGCGGGGCATGCCGGTCTCGGCGCTGATCCTGCCTGCCCGGCGCGGTGCCTTCGCCACGGCGCTGGAACAGGTCTTCACCGGCCCGGAAATCGCGCATCTGTCTATGGAGGCCGAACGCGGCATCGGCCGCCCGGCGCTTGCGGCGCGGATGCTGCTGCTGCCGCTCACCGGCCATGCCGGGCTGGCCGACCGGGCGCTCGGGGTGCTGGTCTGCGAGGGGCGGATCGGTCAGGCGCCGCGCCGTTTCGCGCCGGTGGCGGTCACGCATGAGAAGATCGCCGGGCTGGTGCCGACAGAGCCACAGCCCGGCCCGCGCCGCCACACCCCGGATGTGGCGGTTGGGGGCTTCGCCGAAGCCCCGGCAGGGTTCCGTCCGGCGGGCCGCCCCCGTCTGCGGCTGATCCGGGGGCGCGACTGACCTCAGCCGACCAGCCGGGCCGGTTCCTTCGCCGCCGTCGCCGCAAGCGGTGTGATCTGCCCGGACATGTAATACCGGCCGAACTCGGTGGCGAGGAAATCGGCAAGCGCCACCTGTTCCTGCCCGATGAAGCCGCGCCCCGGCAGCCGCCCGCTGCGCACCAGTTCCACCACGCCGGTCACCCCGGCGGCGGTGGTGACCTGGATCGCGCTCCACAGCCGCCCGCCGATCTCGCGCGCGGTGGATTTGTTGAGGAACGACACCTCGCGCAGCGCGCCATTCACCCGGCCGGTCGCGGTGCAGAACACCACCACCACATCCTGATCGGTGCGCGGCAGCGCCTGTTCGAACACCTCCTTCAGCAGGTCGCGCCGCCGCTCCAGCCCCAGCCCGGTCAGCAGCAGCCGCAAGATGTCGCGATGCCCCGGATAGCGGATCGTGCGGTAGGAGACCCGGCGTGCCCGCCCCTCCAGCGTCTCGCCCAGCGTGCCGAGCCCGCCCGAGGTGTTGAAGCACTCGTATTCCACCCCGTCGAGGGCGAAGGTCTCCAGATCCTCCAGGGGCGCGAGGCTGACCTTGCGGCCGTCGACCAGCGCCTCGCAGGGGTTCAGGTATTCGTTGATCAGCCCGTCGGTGGACCAGGTGAGGTTGTATTTCAAGGCGTTGGTCGGATAGAGCGGCAGCGCGCCCACCCGCAGCGCCAGCGTCTCCAGTTCCTCGAACCGCCCGGCGAGATCGGCGCCGACCATGCCGACGAACCCCGGCGCCAGCCCGCATTGCGGCATCAGAACGGTGGCGGCGTCGCGTGCCAGTTCCCGCACCCGCTCGGTCGCGGCCACGTCCTCGGTCAGGTCGAAGTAATGCGCGCCCGCCGCCTTCGCCGCCCCGGCAATCGCCGGGGTGAGAAAGTAGGGTGCGGCCGAGATCACCGCGTCGAAGCCCGCAAGCGCCCGGGTCAGCGCCGGGATGTCACCGGCGGCGACCTGAAGCGTCGGGAACCCCTCGACGGCTCGCAGCGCCTGCGCGTCATGATCGGCCAGCGTCACCCGGTAGTTGGGCGAGGCCCCCAGGAGCGCCGCGATCGCCGCGCCGATCTTGCCTGCCCCGATGATGCACACGTTCCACATGGCCATGTCCTTTGCAGGTTGTTTCCTGCCGCTCAGTGTCGCACGGGGCCGGACGGGCATGAGACGACAGATCGTCGAAAAGCGGAGGTTTGGCCGTCAATGTGACGGTGGTTTCGGCGCGACGCGGACAGGGGCCGTATGCCCCCTCCCGGCGATCGGTCAATCGTTCGCCGCTGAAGAACTGTCACTGGCAACTTTTCCGGGCGTGGCGCACCCCCGAGGAGTTCGGATCAAGGCGAAATGCAGGAAGTGCTCTCGATATCCTTTCGCCTTGATAAAAATATCCCCGCCGGAGGCCCGCCGCGCGCAAGCGCGGCATGAATCACCTTTCTGCCGCGCACCCCTCGCGCGCGGCCCGGCCCAACGCCTTGTCGCGCGCGCAGGTGCGCCACAAAGGGGCGGGAGCCACCCGTTACAGGCAGGTAATTACGGGCAGGTGATCACTTGCAGACGATCGCCAGCACCAGGAAGGTGCATTCGCGCTGGCGCGTGGTGGTGGCCGGCTGCTGCTGTTGCTGCTGTTGTCGTTGTGCACCCTGCCGACGCTGCTGGCTGCCGGTGGCGCGCTGGCCGGAACCCTGCTGCGGCTGGGTGCGCACGGGGGCCGCGACACGGGGGGCGGGGCAGGTGACTTCGGTCTCGTCCTTCAACCTGCGCAGCAGCGTCATGCTGGGTTCCAGCTCGCCCGTGCCGCCGCCCTTCTCGCCGTAATAGCCGCGCAACGCATTGCGCGAGCCGTTGCCCCAGATCCCGTCGATCCGCATCCGGTAGCAGCCCATCCGCTGCAATTCGCTCTGGATCGCATGGGCGAGATCGCGGCCCTCAAGCTCCGGCTCCTCCTCTTCGGCGGGGGCAAGTGCTGCGGGCAGCCCCTCCAGCGCCGGGGCGGGTCCGGCCGGGGGCGGCGCGGCGGGCGTATCGGCCGGATCGAGCGCGGCGAGGCGATCATCCGCCGGGGCCGTCCCGGGGGAGGCGGCTTCCGGCCGGGCTTCCGGTTCCGGTTCCGGTTCGGGGGCCACGGCCACCACCGGCGGCACGGCGGGCAGCGCGTCGGTGCCCGTGATCCGCACCCGCGCATCCGCGCCCGCATCAAGCCCCCGCATCGCCGGGATGCTGCGGGTGCCGGAGCCGAGCGCCGCAAGCCGCATCGCCTCGGGGCCGGGCAGCGCCTCGATGCGCTGGATGGGGGCCGCCGCCGGGGCGGGAAGCGCGGTCACCACCGCCGGGCCGTTTCCGGTCGCGCCCGCCTCGGCCACCGGGTCGAGCCGCATCCGCTCGATCGGGGCGGGGCGGCCGTGGCTCGGGGCGCCGATCTCGGTGATGTCCTCGGCCAGGTCGAACTCGGGCAGCCCGGTGGCGCCCGGCTCCGCCGCCGCTTCGGGGTTGAAGTAGAACTGCGCCCGCAGCGACGACTGGTCCCACGGGGTCTGGCGGCCGCCGGTCGCGGCCTCGACATCGTTGCGCACCCGGATCATCAGGTCGGAGATGCTCTGCCCCGGCACCTCCATATGCGCAAGCAGCGCCCGGCTGAACGGGCTGTTGCCCTGACCCGCACCATCGTAGGAGACCGCGCCCGGCTCGGTCGCGAAGGCGACGAAGGTGCCGGCCCGGGTCGGGAACTGTGCCAGCCCGTCGGCGCCGGTCGCGGGGCCGCGCAGCCCTTCGGGCAGCGGATTGTCGCGGCAGGCGTCGAGGAAGATCAGCGTCTGGCTGTTGCGGCTTTGCAGGCGCGAGACGATCCCGTCGAGGTTCCATGTCTCGGCGCCCAGCATCTCCGGGTCGGACAGCCGCGCCGAGACCGGCACCAGATGGTTCACCCCGTCGATCTGGAAGGCATGGCCCGAATAGAAGAACAGCGCGGTCTCGGCCGTTTCGGTCTGGCGGCTGAAACTGTCGAGCATGACCCAGAACGTGTCCGAACCCACATCGGTCAGCAGCGTGACCTCGAACCCCAGCCGCCGCAGTGCCTCGGCCATGTCGCGGGCATCGGCGACGGCGTTGTCCAGCCCCGGGATATGCTGATAGGCGGCATTGCCCACCACCAGCGCCAGCCTGCGCGCCTCGGCCGGGGCGGCAAGGACAAGAACCAGCACGACCGACGCGGCAAGGGCAAGCACCTTGCGGCACAGCCGGGCCGCCAGCGCGGCCGGGCGAAAGGTGGGGCCTGAAATCATGGCGGTCACCCCGCGGGACAATGGAAACAGCTTAACCCAACGTCACCTTTCACGCGAGTCACATTCGCAAACGCATCACAAGCCGGACCGGGACGGCGGATTTCCGCCCGGCCGCCTCCATGCCCGGAACAAGGCGCGGCACGCGCCGCCCGGCAGCGCAAACCGGCCGGGAGCGGTTGGTGGTGCGCTCACGCGCACCACTGCTCACCATCCCTCAGGATCAGGCCGCGACCCTGGCCAGCCCGTCCCGCGACCAGCGCAGGATCGTTGCCGGGTCGGGGGGCAGTTCCTCGGCCAGCGGTCCGGCGTAGTCGAGGAAGGCGGCGCGGTTGAGGCCGTTTATCCCGCACAGCACCGGCATCCCGCGCGACAGCGCCTCGCCGATCAGGTCGCGGAAGCCGCGCCCCTCGGCCTCGTGCTTGCCGAACTTGTTCACGATCAGCATCGCCGCGCCGTCGATCCGCGCTTCGGTCGCGGCCACCGCCGCTTCCAGCGCGCCGGGGTCGAGGCGGCAGCCGCTCGACCCCGCGCCCAGGTTCTGGCTGATCCGCAGGACCGGCCCGTCGGGCAGCACCTGAAGGTCCATGTCGCAGTGGTGTTCGCACGCCCGGTCGGTGTTGGTCTGCACCGCGCCCGCCAGCGCCACGCCCGCATCCATCAACCCCCGCGCCACCGCCGCAAGCAGCAGGTCGGTGGCGCCCCGTTCGGTCATGCTGACATATCCGAGCCGCATTGGCCTTTCCCTTCGTCCAGTTGACCTTCGCCCGTCCGGCCTTCGCTCAGCCGGTCACCCAGTCCGCGCCGGGCCGACCGTGGAGATAGCCGTTGGCCAGCATCCCCCCCGGTGCGGCGGCGCGGGCGGCGGCCTCGGCGGCCCCGGCATCCCCGCCCCTGAGCGCCGCGTCGAAGGCGCGGGCCACCCCCGCCATGTCGCCGCTTTGCGGCGAGAGCCGCAGCGCCGAGACCCCGGCCCCCGCCAGCGCCCCCAGATCGCCCGAGGCGCAGGCCGTCGCCGCCGAAAGCGTCTGCACCCCGTTTACCGCGAGAAATCGCGCCCCGTCCAGCGTATCGACCGACCGGCCGTCCGGGTCGTCGGCGCAGACGAACTGACAGGCGTCCTTGGTGCGGCCATGCAGCCGCGCGTGATAGCAGCGCCCCGAGATCGCCAGCGGCAGCCGCCCGAAGCCCCAGACCTCGACCGCGACGCCGCGTTCCGCCCCGGCCCGGGCCAGCCGCGCGACCGATTCCAGCGGCAGCTCCGGCGGCAGGCAGATCCGCCGCGCGCCGCGCCGCGCCAGCCAGTCCAGCGTGCCGATGTTGTAGACATTGACCAGCGGCCCCACCGCGAATTCCACCCCCTCGGGCAGATGCGCCAGCGCGGTCAGGTCGTTCACCTCGGCCTTCAGCCCGGTCGCCGCCAGATCGGCGGTCATCAGCCGTTCGCGCTTCAGCGTCACCAGCGCCAGCGAGGTCAGCCAGATCTCTTTCCCGGCTTCGGTCAGGGTCTCGATCGCGCGGGGAATCTCGTCCTGCCAGAACGGCAGGCGCTTGGAGCAGACCAGTTCCCCCAGCACCACCCGCGCCACCGGCGAACCGGCGATCTCTTCGTAGAAGGCGCGGATCCGGGTGGCATCCCAGAAGAACTGCACCGGACCCAGCGTCAGGTCCATCACGTCATCGGCCATCACGTCACCGCCATGTTTTCTTGTAAGCGCCCGTGGTGGTGGCCTGCCCCTCGGACAGGGCCGCCAGTGTGCCGGGCGGGATCGGCCGCCCCGCGTCCAGCGCATCCACCGCGGCGCGGAAACTGCGCACCACCGCCGAGACATAGGCACGCGACCGCTGCCGCCCCTCGATCTTCAGGGCGGTGACCCCGGCGCGGGCCATCTGCGGCAGAAGGTCGGTGGCGTTCAGGCTGACGGGATCCTCGAACACATGGCCGGTCTCGCCCTCGGAATGGAAACAGCCCTTGCACAGCGTGGGGTAGGGCGCGGGCTCGTCCTTGCCGACCCGGTGGATGGTGAAACCGCCGAGCCTCGCGGCCAGCGTGTCGCCTTCCTCGGCATAGACCACCGCCGAGGCGGGCGAGCAGACCCCGTTCATGTTGGGCGATTCGCCGGTGGCATAGGACGAGAGCGAGCAGCGCCCCTCGGCCATGACGCAAAGCCCGCCGAAGACGAAGGCTTCGATCTCGGCCTCGCTCTCGCGGTTGATGGCGGCGATTTCGGGCACGCTCAGCACCCGGGGCAGCACCACCCGGCGCACGCCGAATTCGCGGACGTAGAAGTTGATCGCGTCGGCATTGGCGGCGGCAGCCTGCACCGAAAGATGGCGCCTGAGCCCCGGATGGTGGTCGGCCGCATGGGCCAGAAGCCCGAGGTCGGCCAGGATCACCGCATCCGCCCCGGCCTGTTCGGTATTCGCCAGCGCCCGGTGCCAGATCGCCTCGTCCCCCGCGCGCGGAAAGGTGTTGATCGCCACCAGAACCCTGGCCCCGTGGCGATGGGCATGGGCCACGCCCTCGGCCAGTTCCTCGGGCGAGAAGTTCAGGCCGGGAAAGTTGCGGGCGTTGGTCTCGTCGGCAAAGCCGCAATAGACCGCATGGGCGCCCGCGGCGACGGCGGCACGCAGCGCGGCGGGGGTTCCCGCGGGGCAGACCAGTTCCATCAGAAGCCCTCCGCCACACGGTGCAGCGCCACGCCGTAGCGCCGTTCCACCGCCCCCGCCACCAGCCCCAGCGCCCGGCGCATGGGCGGCGCCAGCGTGGCGGTCTCCTCCAGCAGGTCGAGTTCCGCGTCATCGACGGCATTGCGCAGCGCCAGCGCGGCGGCGGTGTCGCCCCCCAGCGTCAGATCGCGCGAGAAGAACAGCGCATCGCCGTCGGCCGCCCCATGGACCAGCGCCAGGAGCGCCGAGAGCCGGCCGGAGATATGGCAATCCGCCCCCTCCGCGTCGCGGGCCACCGTGATCCGCGGCCGCCCGCCCGGCAGGTCGAGGATCAGCACCATCGGCAGATCGGTGGGGTCAAGCGCGAACCGCTTGCCCGCATGGGCGCCAAGCCGGGTCACGATGCCGGGATGGCGGGCGGCGATCCGGCGGCTCAGCGCCGTAAGTGCAAGCGCCAGCGGCGGACGGGGCAGCAGCCCCGCAAGGCGGGTGGCGGGGCCGGGAAGGGGCGGGAAATCTGTCATGTCGGTCGGTGCGCGTCTCGGGCTGGGAACTCTGTCGGGGCGAATCTCTAGCATGCCGAACCCGGCTCCGGCTTGATACAGGTCAAGCCGCGGGGCCGCGTCGCCTGCTAGGAAACGGCACGATCCCGCGACACCCCCGCGATGCCCCCCGTGTCAGGCCGGGTATCGGACCGGGTGGCCGACCGGGGCCCCGATCCACGTCCCGAAGCCGAGAGCCCGCCCATGCGCCGCCTGCCCCCTTGCCCCGATCTGCGGGCCTTCCTCGACCTGATGGCCGCGCGCGGCGAACTGCTGCGGATCGACGACCCGGTGTCGCTGCATCTGGAAACCACCGCCGTCGCCTCGCGGGTGCTGCGCGCGGGCGGGCCGGTGCTGCGCTTCGACCATGCGACAGGCGCGGGGCGCGCGCGGGCGGCGATGCCGGTGATCGCCAACCTGTTCGGCACCCCCGCCCGGGTCGCCGCCGGGCTGGGGCTGGAACTGGATCAGGTGCCCGAATTCGGCGCCTTCCTTGCCGCGCTGCGCGCCCCCGCGCCGGTCTCGGGCGCGCGCGATGCCCTGTCGCGCTGGCCGCATCTGAAGGCGGCGCTGGATGCAAGGTCGAAGGTGATCCGCAAGGGGCCGGTGCAGGAGGTGGTGGCGGAAGGCGCGGATGCGGACCTTTCCGCCCTGCCGGTCCCGACCTGCTGGCCGGGGGACGCGGGGCCGCTGCTGACCTGGCCGGTGGTGCTGACCCGGCCGCATGGCTCCACGGCGGAAGAGGCCGGGCGCTACAATGCCGGGATCTACCGGGCGCAGGTGCTGGGGCCGGACCGGCTGATCATGCGCTGGCTGCAACACCGGGGCGGCGCGGCGCATCACCGGACATGGGACCGGGCGGGAGAGCCGATGCCGGTGGCGGTCGTGCTGGGCGCCGACCCGGCGCTCTTGCTTGCCGGTGCCCTGCCGCTGCCCGAAGCGGTGTCGGAGCTTACCTTCGCGGGCGCGCTGCGCGGGGCGCGCACCGAACTGGTCCCGGCGCGGACGGTGCCGATGCTGGTCCCCGCCAATGCCGAAATGGTGATCGAGGGCTGGGTCGCCCCCGGCGAGACCGCGCCCGAAGGCCCGTTCGGCGATCATACCGGCTATTACAACGCGGCCGAGCCCTACCCGGTGCTGAAGGTCTCCGCCATTACCCGGCGCGCCTCGCCGCTGTTCCTCACCACCCATACCGGGCGGCCGCCCGATGAACCCTCGGTGATCGCCACGGTGTTCAACGACCTCGCGCTGCCGGTGATCCGCCAGCAGATCCCGGAGGTGCGCGACCTGTGGCTGCCGCCCGCCGCCTGTTCCTACCGGATCGCGGTGGTGGCGATCGACAAGCGCTATCCGGGGCAGGCGCGGCGGGTGATGATGGCGCTCTGGGGGATGTTGACGCAGTTCTCCTATACCAAGATGATCGTGGTGGTGGATGCGGATATCGACCCGCGCGACTGGGACGACATCGCCTGGGCGCTCTCGACCCGGATGGACCCGGGCCGCGACGTGGTGGTGATCGAGGGCACGCCGATGGACAGCCTCGACTTCGCCTCGCCGCAGGCCGGGCTGGCGGGGAAGATCGGCATCGACGCCACGGTGAAGATCGGCCCCGAGACCACCCGCGCCACCCCCGAGGTGCTGCGCCAGGCGCCGGAGGCAGAGGCTTTTGCCGCGGCGCTCCTGGCGCGGCTTTCGCCATGAGCGGGAGGCTCCCGCCCCTTTGCGCCGCGCTTTCGCGCGGGGCAAAGCGTTGGGCCGCGCGCGCCCTTCGGGCGCGGAACTGCGGGCCGGGGATGCGGTGTTCTCGCCCGGCGTTGCGCGGGTGGTGAATGCGGGAGCCTCCGGCGGGAGTATTTTTGGCAAGATGAAGTTGAAGAGAACTCTTAATATTCTTCATCTTGCCGGAAATACTCTCGGGGGGTGAATTGGCCGCAGGCCAAGAGGGGGGCAGACGGCCCCCCTTGCGACGGCGGGGCCGGGCGCGCGGACCGGGATGAGGGAGAACGGCATGAGGGTGGTTCTGGGGGTTTCGGGCGCGTCGGGGGCGGCGCTGGCGGTGGCGGTCGCGGATTGTCTGGCCCGGATCGGGGCGCGGGTCGATCTGGTGGTCAGCCGCGCTGCGGGGCGGACGCTGGAGGCGGAGGTCGGGCCGGAGGCGCTTGCGGCGCTCAGGGCCGCGGCCGGGCAGGTGCATGACATCGCCGATGTGGGCGCGGCCATCGCCTCGGGCTCCTGCCCGGTCGCGGGGATGATCGTCGCGCCCTGTTCCATGCGCAGCCTTGCTGCCGTGGCGCATGGGCTTGACGACAACCTGCTGACCCGTGCCGCCTCGGTGCAGTTGAAGGAGCGGCGGCCGCTGATCCTGCTGGCGCGCGAAACGCCGCTGACGCTGGCGCATCTGCGCAACATGACCGCGGTGACCGAGATGGGCGCGGTGGTGCTGCCGCCGGTCCCGGCCTTCTACCTGCGGCCCCGGACCACCGGCGAGATCGTCGGGCAGGTCGCCGCCCGCGCGGTCGATTTGCTGCGGCTCGCCCCGCCCCGGGCCGCCGCCTGGGAGGGCTGAAACCGGCGGAGGCGGCTGGACAGCGCCGGTGTTGCGGGGCAGGGTCGCGGCCTGAAGGGAAGGCGGCATATGGAACGGATCGCGGGGGTCGTCCTTGCCGGCGGGCGGGCGCGGCGGATGGGCGGCGGCGACAAGGGGGTGCTGCGGATCGGCGGCGTTCCGATCCTGGCCCGGGTGATCGCCCGGCTGGCACCGCATTGCGCGGCGCTGGCGATCAGCGCCAACGGCGACCCGGCGCGTTTCGCGGGCTTCGGGCTGCCGGTCATCGCCGACACGCTGCCGGACCGGCCCGGGCCGCTCGCCGGGGTGCTGGCGGGGCTGGACTGGGCGGCGGGGCAGGGATTCGCGGCCATCGTCACCGCCGCCGCCGACACGCCCTTCCTGCCCGGGGATCTGGTGCCCCGGCTACGCGAGGCGGCGGGGTCGCGCCTTGCGCTTGCCGCCTCTCCGGACGAGACCGGGGCGGTGCGGCTGCATCCGACCTGCGGGCTCTGGCCGGTTGCGCTGCGCCACGAGTTGCGCGCCGCGCTCGAATCCGGGGTGCGCCGGGCCGGGTTCTGGGCCGAAGGGCAGGGGGCCGCACGGGCGGTCTTTGCCAGCGATCCGGGTGCGCCCGACCCGTTCTTCAACGTCAACACGCCGGAAGACCTTGCGAAGGCCGACAAAATCCTGTTCACGCCGCCTTCGGGCCGACCGGGGCATTGATGCGTCCGGAGAAACCCGCTTTCCCATTGTTTCCTTTTTGAAAGGCGAACCTGCCCTTTCCGACAATTGGCGGAATCGGCCCGATCGGCTATCTCTTGGGTGTCGCCAGTAACGAGTAGAAGAGGTGCCGTGATGCGCATCACCGTCCAGCCGGGTCAACCGCTCGAAATTACCTTCGGGCAGATCGCGTTCCGTGGCTGGAGCGCCTGCCGGATCATCGCCGCAGGGATCTCAGCGTGGATTTTCCTCGCCCTGCTGGTGATGGTCCGGCTGGCGGGCTGAAGGGGTTGAGGGACTGAAGGGGCCGCTCAGGCCCCGGCCGCCACGCCTCCCAGCGCCGCGACCACCACCACCGCCCAGGGCGGCGCCTTCCACAGCGCAAGCAGCAGGAAACAGCCGAGCGCGAGCGCGAAGGCCCCCGGCCCGGTCACCGCGCCGGTGAACACCGGATCGTAAAGCGCCGCGCCGAGGATGCCGACCACCGCCGCATTCGCGCCGCGCATCAGCGCCTGCGCCCCGGGCCGGGCGCGCAGCGCGTCCCAGAACGGGATCGCGCCCACGAGCAGCAGGAACCCCGGCAGGAACACCGCCACAAGCGCGATCGCCGCCCCGGAAAGCCCGCCCGTCACCGTGCCGAGATAGGCGGCGAAGGTGAACAGCGGCCCCGGCACCGCCTGCGCCGCGCCATAGCCTGCAAGGAAGGATTCGGGCGCGACCCAGCCGGGGCGGACCATCTCGGCCTCCAAGAGCGGCAGCACCACATGGCCGCCGCCGAACACCAGCGATCCGGCGCGGTAGAAGGCGTCGAACAGCGCGATCCCCTGTGCCGGTCCCTGTGCGGGCAGGGCGGCGGTCAGCAGCGGCAGGCCGACGAGCAGCAGGGTGAACAGCGCAAGGCAGGCCGCCCCCGCACCGCGCGTGACCGGGAAGACGAGCCTTGCGGCCCCGCCCTCCGCCGGGCCGCGGCACAGGATCAGCCCGGCGAGCGCCCCGGCGGCGATGGCGGCGACCTGCCCGGCCGCGCCCGCGAGCAGGGTGACCACGACCACCGCGCCGAAGGCGATGGCGGCGCGGGTCCGGTCGGGGCAGAGGCTGCGCGCCATGCCCAGGACCGCCTGCGCGACGATGGCCACGGCGACGACCTTCAGCCCGGCGATGACGCCCGCGCCCAGCGGCCCGCCCATCGCATGGGCGCCGTAGCCGAAGGCGATCAGCGCCAGCGCCGAGGGCAGGGTGAAGCCGAGAAAGGCCGCGAGCGCGCCCAGCGGCCCGGCGCGCAGCAGCCCCAGCGCGAAGCCGACCTGGCTGGAGGCCGGGCCGGGCAGGAACTGGCACAGCGCCACCAGATCGGCATAGCCCCGGTCGTCGATCCATTTGCGGCGGGCGACGAATTCGGTGCGGAAATAGCCCAGATGGGCGATCGGCCCGCCGAAGGAGGTCAGCCCGAGCCGCAGGAACACCGCGAAGACCCCGGCGGGAGAGCCGTCTTGCCGCATGTCGCGGGCCGTCCTGTCGTCGGTCATCGCTGCCTCGCGCCGGCCCGCTTCGCTCGTGGTTATCCGGAATCGTGGCGGAGGGCGCAAGCGGGGTGGGGGGCTGTTCGGCCGTGTCACGACAGAGGGCGCTGCCCGGGCCATTTTGTGATGCATCCGGGCAAGGGTGGTGGTGCGCTGCTTCAGCGCACCGCTCCCGGCCGGTTCGCAAGCCAGACGTACGGTTCCGGATGATGGCTGGGGCGGTAGGACAGTATTACAGAATCTCACAAGCCCATGAACTATTGAAAATAAACAGAAATTCTTGACCTTCCCCGCGAAAACTGTAACACATGGCTGTAACGCCGACCCCTTCCATGTGGAGCATTTCATGGCCCGAGTCAGTCACCTTATCCGCCGTGGTGCGGCCTACTCCGCGCGCATCCGCGTCCCCCCTTGATCTGGTCGAGGTTATCGGCCGGAAGGAACTGGTGAAGGCGCTTGGGACCAACGACGAGACCGAGGCAAAGCGCCGCCTGTGGCCGGTCATTGACCGCTGGCACCGTGAGTTTGACGACCTGCGCACACGCCGCGCCCTTGTCCCGGCCGACTTTGAACACGCGACCTGGGATCACTACACGGCGGCGCTGGACCGCGACGAAGCCGAGCGGGGCGACCTGCCGGGCGAAGCCGAGATCGCGGCCGAGACCGCGCGGATTCTCGACAAGGTGGACAAGGGCGAGATCACCGGCACCGACCCGCTGTCCATCCTCGACGCCACCCTTGACCTGCAAGTGATGCAGAAGGCGGGCGAGATCGCGGCCGAACACCGCAAGGTCAAGCTGGCCGAACTGCGGAAGCACCTGACCAAGGGCGAGACGGTGCTAATCGCCCATGGGGTTGACGACTTCATTGAGCGCAACCGGCTGCTGGTGGATCGCTCCACGCCCGACTGGATCAGCCTTGCCCGGCGCATGATGCGGGCCGAGATAGAGGCGCTACAGCGCACCCTAGAGCGCGACAAGGGCGATTACACCGGCGAACCCCGCGACCCGCTTGTTAGGCCCGCCATTGGCCCGCGCAGGGAACGCGCGAAGCCGGGTGAGTCCATCATGGAGATTTTCGAGATATTCGCCAGCGAGAACCCGCGCGGGGTGGCGAAGGATCGCGTTGACCAGTGCCGCCGCGACATTCGCACCTTCGTTGAAATGGTCGGTGCGAACTTCCCCATCGCCAAGATCAGCAAGGCCGAGGTCCGGGACTGGAAACAGCTTCTGGTGAAATATCCGGTGAAGGCGACCGAGACCAAAGCCTTCGCCGGGATGAACATTCAACAGATCGTCAAGGCTAACGAGAAGGTCGGTAAGCCGGTGATCGCCGACCGGACGGTGAACCGCTACCTGTCGAGCTTGAGCGCCTTCCTGTCTTGGGCGGTGAACAACGGCTACCTTGAGCGCAACCCGGTCGATGGGCTGATGCTCAAGAAAGAGACGAAGGCCCCGACGCTGCCCTTCAAGAGCGACCAGCTTGTCACCCTGTTCAACTCGCCTTGGTTTACCGGCTGCAAGGGTGCCGACGAATGGCGCAACGTGGCGAAGCCCGGCGAAGTGCTGATCCGGGATCATCGGTTTTGGGTTCCGCTGATTATGCTGTTCTCCGGTGCCCGTCCCGGCGAGATCGGCCAGCTTGCGGTTTCGGATGTTCGGCAGGAACATGGTCATTGGATCATGCACATCACCACCGAGGGCGACGAAACCGAGGAAGGGAAGTCGGTGAAAACCGCCGGTTCAATGCGCGTGGTGCCGGTTCACCCGGAACTGATCCGGCTGGGCTTCATCCGCTACCATGAACAGCGGGTGAAGGAAGGCGGTGCCGCGCTGTTCCCCGGCGCGGTGCGCAATAGTCGCGGGCAGATGATGGCCGATGTTTCGCGCGAGTTCGGGCGCTATATGACCCGGATCGGCTTGAAGCAGGGCAGGGGGCTTTCGCTCTATTCCTTCCGCCACGGTGCCACCGACGCCCTGCGCCGGGCCGGGTATCTCGACCAGCAATTCGGCTTCATCCTTGGACATGCCGAGGCCAGCATGACCGGCAAATACGGGATCATGCCCCAAGGGATGCTGGAACAGCGCGTGGAACTGGTCAACGCGATTGCATATCCCGGCCTGAAACTCGACCATCTTGTAACGTAATATCATAACATTTCCCTTGCAGACGGATTCAACTTATGGGATTCTGTGCCTGTAGTGAGTATTTTGTGAGTTCCGCATGGGTATCATGTCTGGCCTCGCCCGCATTGTCGGGCGAGGCGTCCCCGAACAGAAGGCGGCTTCTGAACAGAAGTCTATCAGCCTGACCGACCCCGAGGCGTTCCCCCTATTCGGGGTGGTCCCTGTCGCCTCTGGCGTCACCGTCACCGCACAGTCGGCCATGCGTGTTCCTGCCGTTCGCAGGGCCGTGTCACTGATCGCGGAATCTGTCGCCACGCTGCCCTTCAAGACCTACCACGCCGACAAGGAGACGGCGAAGGATCATCCGTCTTACGGGCTGGTGCATGACTGGTCGAACGACTGGACCAGCGCCAAGGACTTCCGCGAGCAACTGACCACCGACGCCCTGTTGCGTGGTCACGGCTTCGCACAGGTCGCGCGCAACAGCGAAGGCAAGCCGGTTTTCCTTCTGCGGATGGACCCCGCTGCGGTGGACGTTGAAACCGACGACTTCGGGGAACCGTCCTATCGCATCCGGTTGAAGAACGGTGGCGAAACCATCCTTCCGCACCATGACGTGTTGCATATTCACGCGGGCGGTGGTGCCAGCCCGATCAGCCATGCCCGCGAAGCTATCGGCCTTGCGGTTGCCTCTGAACAGCACCTTGCCGGGTTCTTCAAGAACGGTGGCCGCCCCTCGGGCGTGATCCGCCACCCCGAGAAGCTGGACGCCGATACGCTGAAAAAGCTGACCGGATCGTGGTTCAACACACATGGCGGTGAACAGGCGGGCAAGACCGCCATTCTTGACGAAGGCATGGAGTTTCAGGAAATCGCCCTGAAACTGGCCGATGCCGAGTTTTCCGAAGTTCGCCGCGAACAGGTGCGCGAAGTCGCCCGTGCCTTTGGTGTTCCGCCTGCGCTTCTCTATGAGACCAGCCGGGCGACATGGAGCAACTTTGAACAGTCGCACCGTGACTTCATCACCAACACCCTGCGCCCGTGGATTGGCCGCTGGGAAGCGGCTTATACGCGCGTCCTGCTGTCGCCCGAGGAACGCAGCCGGTTCTATATCGAGGCGATCACCAACGACATAATGTCTGCCGATCTGGCAAGCCGCGCGACCTTCTACAGTCAATTCCGCTCCACCGGCGTCTTGAGCATCAATGAAATCCGCGCGCTTGAAAACCTGCCGCCGGTTCCGGGCGGTGACACCCGCGAAAATCCCTTCACCACCACCGGCGCAGCCCCCGCGCCCAAATCCGAGGATCAACCGACCAATGAATGACCAGATCACCCACCGCGCCTTTTTCGGTGACGGTGAACACGCCTTCACCCTGACCGACCCCATGCTGGCCGAACTGGAAACCCTTACCAGCCTTGGCGTCGGTGCGCTTTACTTCCAGATGGTGAACATGGCCTATCCGGCCGAGGTTCTGCGCGAGATCATCCGGCTTGGTCTGATCGGCGCTGGCACCGCGCCCGTGGAAGCGAAGCGCCTGTGCGACACCTACGCCAGCAACCGCCCGCTGGCTGAAATCTTCCCGCTGGCCTTCGAGATCATGGAAGCGCGCTGGAACGGCACCGGCACCACCGGCGAACCCGAAGCGCCCGCGCTCAAGGTGGCCGCATGACCGACCGGCTTGAAGTCAAGGCGTCCTTGTCTGTCTCGGATGCTGGCGAGATCACCGGCACGGCATGGCCCTTCGGCAGCCCTGACCGGGTGGGCGACGTGATCGAGAAGGGCGCTTTCTCCGGCCCTGCGACCCTGCCGATGCTGTTTGCCCATGACCAAGGGCAGGTGATCGGTGTTTGGGATCAGATCGCCGAAACCGACTCCGGCCTGACCGTCAAAGGTCGCCTGCTGGTTGAGGACGTGGAGCGCGCCCGCGAGGTCCGGGCGATGGTGAAGGCCGGTGCCGTCTCTGGCCTGTCCATTGGCTTCGTCACGAAGGAAGCGAAGCGACATGCGAAGGGGCGCACCATCAACGCCCTTGAACTGCATGAAGTCAGCATTGTTGCGGTCCCGGCGCATCCGGGCGCGCGGATCACCTCTATGAAGTCTGTAACGAGTAAGGATTCCGACATGGAAAACGAAGAAACCAAGGCCCCCGAGGCCAAAGCCCAAACCCCGGCGAACGACGCGCCGGGGATCGACACCAAGGCGCACAACGCTGTTCTGGCCCGGCTCGACAAGCTGGAAGCGCGTAGCGGGCAGATCGGTGCGCCCGCGATCAGCCAGGGCGACGACACCGAGCGCAAGGCGTTCGTGAACTTCCTGCAAGGTGGCGAGATCGACCGCAAAGCCCTGACCGTCGCCAATGACGCCCCGGCCTACATCCTCGCCCCGGAAGAAACGTCCAGCGAGTTCATCCGCAATCTGGTGGAGTTCTCGCCCGTGCGCGCCGTCGCGGACGTTCGCACCGCCGGTTCGCACAAGATCGTGCTGCCCAAGCGCACCGGCGTCACCAACGCCCAATGGCGCGGCGAGACCGAGACCCGCACCGCGAGCAAACCGACGTTCGATGAAATGGAAATCGACGTGAAGGAGATCAACACCTTCGTCGATCTGTCGCAATGGGTGATCGAGGACAGCGACAACGTGGAAGCCGAGGTGCGCCTTGCGCTGGCCGAGGACTTCGCCGCGAAGGAAGGTCTTGCCTTCGTCAACGGCTCGACCGCCGTGGAGCCGCAGGGTTTCATGCAGGAAGCCGCCGTTGCACATTCGCTGAACGGCCACGTCGCCAACCTGTCGGCCGATGCGCTGATCCGGCTGGTGTATGACATGCCCGCGACCTACCGGAACCGGGGGGCGTGGGTGATGAACGGCACCACGCTGGCCGCTGTGCGCCTGCTGAAAGACGGCCACGGCAACTATCTGTGGCAGCCGAGCTATCAGGCGGGCCAGCCCGAAACCATCCTCGGCCGTCCGGTGGTCGAAATGGTGGACATGCCCGACATTGACGAGGATGCCGACCCGATCATCTTTGGCGACTTCAAGGCCGGGTATCGCATTTACGACCGCGTGGAACTTCAGGTGCGCCCTGACCCCTACACGCAGGCGGTGAATGGTCTGGTCCGGTTCCACGCCCGCCGCCGTGTCGGTGCCGGTGTGGTGCGCCCGGACGTGTTCCGCAAGCTGCGCATGGCTGCCGCCTAAGCGCCATGCCCGGCACCATCGCACCCGCGCCGGAAGTCCTGTTGTGTCACGGTGGTCATGTCGTGGCACTTCGGGCTTCCCTGCGGGCTGCGGTGGCGCTGGAACGCTACCCCGGCGGGTTTGAAGGGCTGTTTGTTCGCCTTGGTCAAGAGTCCCTGACCGCCCTTTATGCGGTGATCCGCGCCGCCGCTACGGATCGGGCCGAGGCCGAAAGGCTCTTGGCCGATACCGCCCGAGAACCGCTTGCGCCCTTTGCCTCGGAGGCGCAAGCGGCCTGCCTCGCCCTGTTGTCGGTGATACTCACCACCGGACAACAGGGCGAGGCCCCCAAGCCTTCCACCGCCCCGGCGAAGCCGATCAGCGAACACTTCGCAGACCTGTATCGCTACGGCACCGGCTGGCTGGGCTGGCCCCCGTCCGAAGTCTGGAACGCCAGCATCGCCGAACTTGAAGCTGCGATCACGGCACACTTTGACCGGCTGGTGATGATGAACCCCACCGCCCCGACCGACGAAGCCGAGGGTGCGGACGTATATACACCCGAGCGCCTGCAACAGATCGAGGCACAGGGCTTCGACCCCGCCTATGACCGCGAGGCGCTGCAACGGTTGAAAGCGAGACACACATGACGACCACCATTCGCCTTTACGGTGCCCTTGGTAAAGAGTTCGGCACCAGCCACCATTTTCAGATCGCCAGCTCCGCCGAAGCGTTCCAAGCCCTTGCCGCGAATTTCCCGAAGTTCACGCAGAAGCTGCGCAAGGGCTTCTACCGGGTGGTGATCGGCAAGAGCGTCCAGAAGGGCGAGGCGCTTGACGATGCGACGATCCTGAACGCCACGCTGGGCGACCAGCCCCTTCATATCGTCCCGGTGGTGAAGGGCAGAAGCAGGGGCGGCCTCGGGAAGGTGCTGGCCGGTGTTCTGCTGGTCGGGCTTGCGATGTTCGCTGGCCCCGCTTCGGTTCTGTCAAAGCCCCTGCTGGGCGGTGCCCTGACTGCCGGGCACGTCGCTGCCCATATCGGTGCTGGCCTCGCCCTGACCGGCGTGGCGTCAATGATCGCGCCCGAGGCCACTTCCGGCGACGACACCAAATCCTTCACCATGACAGGGCCGCAAGTCACCCTGCGCGAAGGTGGGATCGTCCCCATCGCTTACGGTGAAGTCATCACCGGCGGAACGATGATTAGCGGCGTCTTGAAGGTTGAAACCAATCTCGACCCGTAAGGACCAGCACCATGCCAGCCCCGCCCCGTTTATGCTCTTGCGGCGAGATCGTCCCGGCAGGCACCCGCTGCGCCTGTCAGATCGCCAGCACACGCGCCCGGAACCGCCGCCACGACGCCAGACGCCCGAACAGCCGCCAACGCGGCTACACGCGCCAGTGGGAAGCCCTGCGGGCCGAGTTCCTGCGCCTGCACCCGACCTGTGCCTTCTGCGGTTCACTGGCCGAACACGTTGACCATATCAAGGCGCACAAGGGGAACCCTGCGCTGTTCTGGAACTGGAACAACCTGCAAGCCCTTTGTGCCCATTGCCACAACAGCGTGAAGCAACGGCAGGAGCGGGCCAATGGCTGATTGCGGCCGGGCGCGGGAAGAACCGGAAGGGCGTATGAAGTTACTGTTGCGCCCGCTGGCCCGTGATAAAGCAGCCGTTAGAATCTATGGCGCTAAAGCTATTAGGTGATGTGAACTCCCCTTCAAGGCTTGATTGTCTACGTCTCGGCCCCCAATTCATTTCTGCGTATATCCAGTTATTTTCAACGGACATTCTAATTGATGCCCGAAGAAGTTGTGAGTTAGAAACGGCTCCGGCGTATGTGTTTCCGAATACTTGTTGAAGCTGTATTCTTCCGGTGATCGTAGGGGGAAGGAGATGGAGATAAGGGGACATTGAGCAATCAGCAGTATAGAGCCACAACCCTGCGTATCTACCCCGCTCCTGCCCGTATGAGGCGATGGGGTAAGATAGTAAGAATATTAAAGAACATGCTGCGAGATGCCACAAGTATCGCATTTAATCGTGCTCCACTAAGGACCAATGATCCCTTTTAGCGTGATCTGCACGGCGGGGGTAGTCCTGAACTTTGCCCGCCCCTTGGGGAACCGGCGGGGGGAGGCGCGCGCAAGACAGGCCAGATATAACTTTTCCTGATGGTTGGGCTATGTTATATCATAACAAATGATATGTGTTGTGAGTGACCCCGATGCCCCTTTCCCTCGCCCTTGTTAGGGCGCACCTGAACCTTGACGACGACCGCGACCCCGAACTTCTGACCCATCACGCCAATGTGGCGCAGGTCTGGATTCAGGCTTACACCGGCCTGCCGTTCGACGCAGACAACCCGCTGATGGTGCAGGCTGCGCTGCTGCTGGTGGCGCACCAGTATGAGGCGCGCGAGGCCGTCACCTTCGCCAACCCGCACCAGCTTCCTTTCGGTGTTCATGCCCTTCTGTCGCCGCTGAAACAGCGCGTGACAGGCCATGTGCCCGAACCGGAGGCCGACTGATGGCCCGGATGCTTGAAGGTTCCGAGGCGCTGGCGCGCAAGCTGGCCGCGCTCAAGAAGGAAGTGCCCGAGGCCCTGCGCCCGGCGCTGGTGAAGGCGGGCGAGGAAATCGCCGCCGACGCCCGCACCTTGGCCGAGACTTCCCGGCGCACCGGCGGGCTGATCGAAAGCATCACCGTCACCGGCCCCGGCGAGACCACGCCCGCACATTCGGGCGACGGTGGTCAGCGCACCGCAGGCGAATTTGAAGTGCTGGTGACGGCGGGCAACAGCGACGCCCGCCATGCGCATCTTGTCGAGGGTGGCACCGCCGAGCGGTTCCATAAGGACGGCACCCCGACCGGCGCGATGCCCGCAGCACCGTTCTTCAACCCGGCCTTCCGGCTGAACCGGAACCGCCTGCGCCGCCGGATCAACGCTGCGATGCGCCGGGCCATGCGGAAGGCTGTCCAATGATCGAACCCGGCCTTGCCCTTCAAACCGCCGTTCGTTCCACGCTGATCGCCCGCGCGGGCGTGACGGATCATGTTGACCCCGACCGCATCCGCGCCGGTTCCATCCGGCCCGAGCAGATGCCTGCAATCGTGCTGTCACCGGCGCGGGTGGAACTGCTGGGCCGTGCCTCGGGCGGGCAGGTGGTGGCCGAGGTGGCGTTGATGTTGAACCTGTGGGTTGTCGCGGACGGCTCGACCGTGGCCGAGGTTGTCGCCGGTGCGATGCTGCGCGCCCTGATGGACGCGCCCGCCGCCGAGGGCTTCGCCATAGACGAATGGGACCGCCCGGCGCTGGTGTGGCTGCCTGACCCTGACCCGGCACAGAGCCGCACCCGTGCGGCTGTCAGCCTGAAGGCGATCCTTCGGTGGAGGGCCGACTGATGGAAGCGGGCAAGCTGCAACATCGGATCGAACTGCAACGGCTGGCCGAGACCATCGCCCCGAGTGGCCATGTTCAACAGGTGTGGACCACCTATGCCACCGGCCGGGCCGAACTTCGGCAGGCGGGCGTTTCCGAGTTCCTGACCACCTTCGGCGAGGGCGTGAGCAACAACGCGGTGTTCGTGATCCGATGGGTTCCGGGCGTGTCGGTGGCCGACCGCATCCTTCACGGCGGCAAGGGCTGGAACATCGTCGCCATTGCCGAGATCGGCCGTAGGAAGGGGCTGGAACTGCGGGCGGTGGCGGCATGAAACCCGTGGCGATCTTTCTTTATGAACTGTCCGGGCGATCCGCCGAACCCTTCGCGGCTGCGGGCTGGGATTGCTATTGCATCGACATTCAGCACCCCGGCAACACCAGCAAGGGCAACATTCACTTCATCAAGGCCGACGCCCGCCGATGGAAGCCGACCCGCGACATGGTGGAGCGGTGCCGGTTCTTCGCCGCCTTCCCGCCATGTGACGACCTGGCCGCGTCCGGTTCGCGGTGGTTCAAGGGCAAGGGGCTTCATGCGCTGTCGGATGCCATTGAGTTGTTCGCTATCGCGGCAGAATGGGCCGAGTTCTTTGAAGCGCCCTACCTGATCGAGAACCCGCGCAGCACGATCAGCACCTATTGGCGCAAGCCGGATCATACCTTTGATCCTTGCGACTATTCCCGGCTTGCGCCTTCGGAACACTATACCAAGAAAACCTGCCTCTGGACGGGTGGCGGTTTCGTCATGCCGCCGAAGGTGCCGCTGCCTGGCCCGCCTGCCGTCAACGTGATCCGTGACATGAAGGGCAAGGGCCGCGACCGGGCGAACGCCCGCAGCGTCACGCCCACGGGCTTCATGCGGGCGGTGTTCAACGCGAACTTCGCTGCGCCGGTGATGCAGGTGGCAGCATGAGCAAGCACCTTCGCGGCGTGAAGCCGAAGATCACCGCCGATCAGGAACCCCTGACACGGGTTCCGCGCCCGCCGTCCTATCTCGACCGTTACGCGGTGATCGAATGGAAGCGGGTGCTGCCGGTGCTGGTGGCCCGCCGGGTGATCTGTGCCGCCGATCTGGCGCAAGTCGAAACCTTCTGCGTCATGGCCGGGCTGGTGCGCCAGATCGAGACCGACCGCCAGCTTGCAGGCGGCGCTATCGACGTGAAGCTGTTCGGGGTTCAGAACCGCGCCGCCCAGACCGCCCGCCAGATCGCTGCCACGCTGGGGCTTGATCCGGTCAGCCGGGCGCGCATCGCCTCGGGTGCGCCCGAGGATGACGACGACGACAACCCGCTGGCGGTGGCATGACAACTTTGACCATAGGCGGCACCTTCCCGGCGTGGGTGTTTGATAACTCGCCCATCCCTGACCCTTTCGGCTATGGCGAACGCGCGGTGCAATTCCTGCGCCGCCTGCGCCACCCGAACAGCACCGCACCGGGACACAGGTTCCAGCTATACCATTGGCAGGAACGTATCGTTCGGCGCATCTATGGCCCCCGTCACCCGGACGGCAGCCGGATCGTCAAGACGGTGATGCTTCTGCTGCCGCGTGGCAACCGCAAGACCAGCCTCGCCGCCGCGCTGGCGCTTCTGCATCTGTTCGGCCCGGAAACCCGCGCCGCCGGGCAGGTGCTGTTCGCGGCCTGTGATCGCGAGCAGGCGTCCATCGGCTTCCGCGAGGCCGCGAACATCATCCGCGAGGATCGCCGCCTGTTGAAGGCCGTGACGATCCGCGATGCCTTCAACAGCAAGAAGCAGATCACCTTCCCCGCGAACGGCTCGACCCTGACCGCCCTTGCCTCTGATGGCGGGGCTGCACATGGCCTGACCCCTTCCTTCACCCTGATTGACGAAATCCACGCATGGCGGGGCCGCGACCTGTGGGAGGCGATCAAGAGCGGGCAGGCCAAGACCGACGACACGCTAATGGTGATCGCCACCACCGCCGGGCGCGGTGCCGAGGGGCTGGCCGCTGACCAGTTCAAGTATGCGGTGCAGGTGGCGAAGGGCGAGATCATCAACCCCGAGTTCCTGCCGGTGCTGTTTATGGCCGAGCCGGGCGACGATTGGCAGGATGAAGCGGTCTGGGCGCGGGTGAACCCCGGCCTGGCGCATGGCTTCCCGTCGCTGTCTGGGCTGCGGGCGCTGGCGAAAGAGGCCGAGGGCAATCCGTCCGAACTTGCCAGCTTCCGGCAATTCAACCTGAACATCTGGCAATCTAACAGCCGCGATCCGCTCTTTGATCTGGCGATCTATGACGCCCGGAAGTTCGAGGATGAGGAAAAAGACCTGATCCAACTTCCGGCTTATGTCGGTGTTGACTTGTCGCAATCGGGCGACCTGACCGCCGTTGCGATTGCCTTCCGGCACCCTGACGGGCAGGTGACGCTTCGCAACACCTGTTTCGTGCCCGGTGCCGATCTGGAAGCGAAAGGCCACCGCGACCGCGCGCCTTACCGCGAATGGACCGACCGCGACCTGATCCAGCTTTGCCCCGGTGGCGTGATCGACCAGAAGCAGGTTGAGGACCATATCCGGGAACTGTGCGCCACCTATGACGTGCAGGAGATCGCAGTGGACCCGGCGCTTGCGCGCGTCCTGTCGCAGAACCTGACCGACGCAGGCCTGCCTGTGTTCGTGCATCCGCAAAGCGCGGTCATCATGTCCGAGGCGACCGGCAACCTTATCCGCGTGGTGAACGGCGAGATGATCCGCCACAACGGCGACCCCGTGTTGCGCCAGCACTTCGACAACGTGGCAGTCTCGACCAATCCCCAAAGCGGTCTGGTGCGGATGCACAAGCAGCGAAGCAACGGGCGTATCGACGCTGCCGTTGCTTCTGCAATGGCCGTGTCCCGCGCCGTCACCGCACAGAACAAGAAATCCCGCTATGACGACCCCGACGTTCTCGGGCTGACCGTCCTGTAACGAGTAGGAACCCTTATGAGCATGGATCAAACCGGCCTTCTGGTGAAGCTGGAAGCCAGCGTGGCGAAGTTTCAGAAAGACCTTGAGCGGTCACAGACCGCGCACAGGCGGTTCTCGCAACAGATGGAGCGCCGGGCGAAGCAATCCGCCGACCGGATGCAGGCGACCTATGCCAAGGTGCCCGAGGGGATCGCCGCCAGCTTCGGGCGGCTGCGCACCATGGCGATGCCCTTCGCAGGCGGGTTCCTTGGTGGCCTCGCTGCCGGGGGAGTTGCGGGTGTTCTGGGTAACCTGCGCCGGGTGACGACCCAGGTTGCCACCCTGGGCAACGAAGCCCGCCGTGCCGGGATGGCGGTTGAAGCGTTCCAGGAGTGGTCTTTCGTCGCGCAACAAAACCGTATCAGCGTTGACGCGGTGGTGGACGGGTTCAAGGAGCTGAACCTGCGGGCGGATGAATGGATCACCACCGGCGCGGGTGCTGGCGCCGAAGCCTTCGCCCGCCTCGGATTCCGCGCCGATGATCTGGCCCGGCGGTTGTCTGACCCTTCGGCGCTGATGCTGGAAATCCTCGGGCGCTTGGAACGGTTCGACCGCGCGGGCCAGATCAGGGTTTCGGACGAAATCTTCGGGGGATCGGCTGGTGAGCGATTCGTTGAACTGCTGGGGCAAGGGCAGGACGCCCTGCGCGCTACTATCGCTCGCGCTCATGAAACAGGATCGGTGCTGGATTCCGAACTGATCGCGCGCACCGAGGAACTGGACCGCAAGTTCCGAGACCTGACAACCACGGTAGGAAACTTTGGCAAGCGGGTGGCGCTGGCGATTGCCGAGGCGGTTGTGGAGATTGCCGACCTGCGCGCCCGGCTGGACGAAATCTTTAGCGACGAAGCGCAGGGCCGCGCAGTGCTGGGCGATCAATTGTATGATGCCCTTGCCCGCGACCGGGACATGCTCGACCAGAACGCCGAGGCAGCCGAGCGCCTGCGCGAACGCTATCAGCATCTTGGCGACGAGGCCCGCACCACGTCCAACGCCCTGACCGGCGCGGTTTCGCAGGTGGCCGCGTGGGGGTATGAGGATCAGGCAACCGCCGTTGCCGATGTTGCGGCCGAGATGCGCCAGCTTGCCACCGACTTCGCGGAAGGTGGTGTTTCGGCCGAAGCCTTCGCCGCCCGCATGGTCGAACTGGAAGCGGCCGCGTCCGAAGCCTTCGCCGAACTGCAAGAGGGCGACCGGGTGGAGTTCTCGGGCGTGATCGGCCAGCTTTCGCGCCTGGGTGGCGTGATTGCGGGCGTCACCAGCTTGGCGGAGAGCCTCAAGGGGGCGCTGGAACAGGCTGCGGGTATCTCGACCGGCGGGCCGTCCATTCAGGCGCTCCATGACGCACAGGCGGAATCCCTGCGGAACTATCAGGCGATGATCGAGGCGAACAAGGGGTTCACCGAGTCCGAACACGCCCGGAACGTCGCCAGCACCGAGCAACTGCGCCTTCAACGTGAGATCGTGGCGGTGAGGAAGCGGGCTGCCGACGCCGGGGCGACCCTGACCGACCGGCAGGCCGAGGAAGCCGCCCGTGCTGCGATTGCCGCCGAGGAAGCGCGAACTGCTGCCGATCGGGCTGCCCGTTCCGGTGGTGGTGGTTCTGCCGATCGGCTGGAAGGCTTCGCCCGCGAGGCGCAGGCGATCCGCGATAGGACGATGGCCCTTGAGACCGAAGCGATGGTTCTGGCCTCTGTGGCGCTGTCCCAGCGCCGCCACGGGGATGCCACCGCCTATGCGCAGGCCCGCACCGAACTTCTGGTCGCCGCGCAACGGGAAGGGCGCGCTGTCACGCCCGCATTGGAAGCCGAGATCGACCGGCTGGCCGATGCCTATTCGAGGATGGCCGACCAGGCCACGCAGGCCCGCAACAATATGCAGCGGATGCAAGACGAGGCCCGCGCCGGTGGCGAGGCCCTGACCGATCTGTTTATGGCCGGGCTCGACGGTGCCGACGCCTTCAAGGCCGCGTTGCTCGACTTGGCCCGGATGACCTGCCCCTTTTTTCGGGGCCACTCGTAAATCGAGCTTGTTCTCCTTTTGTGTGCCATCATTCGGCGGCGTGAGCAATGGGCGCAGGCGCGGAGCCATCAAGTAGCTCAAGCGGCTGC
>Ga0172382_10002009_pt1 | contig 34925 bp, 32 predicted proteins | sample Leawel138RmetaG_FD_122245 | JGI IMG/M metagenome (GOLD analysis project Ga0172382, IMG submission 122245) | Leachate microbial communities from a municipal landfill in Southern Ontario, Canada - Leachate well 138R metaG | ecosystem: Engineered > Solid waste > Landfill > Unclassified | place...
CCTCCATGCCCCGGTCCGTCCCAACGAACAGGATCCTGGTTCCGGGAGAAAGCTCTCTGACCGCCCCGGCAATGGCCACGGCCGGCATGATGTGCCCTCCGGTTCCTCCTGCGGTGATGATCATCCTCATAGCCGGGCCCTCCGCGATACCGAGAGCACGATGCCTGATGCCGCCATGGCGGTCACCAGACTTGATCCTCCGTAGCTGAAGAAGGGAAGGGATATGCCTGTAGTGGGGAAGACCGACATGGCCACCCCCATGTTCACGACGGCCTGCAGCCCTATGAGCGAGACGGCAGAGACGACCAGGAGAAACCCGAAGTCGTCGTTCGTGGCCATGGCAATGGTGTATCCTCTCCAGATCCAGAACCCGAAGAGCGCCACGATGAACAGGATGCCTAAGAATCCGAGCTCTTCCCCCAGGACTGAGAAGATGAAGTCAGTGTGTGGGGCCGGGAGGAAGAAGAGTTTCTGGGTTCCTTCGCCCAGGCCCGAACCGAAGATGCCTCCGCTGGCAAGCGCCACCATGGACTGCACACTCTGATACCCGATGCCGTGCATATCCTCCCACGGGTTTATGAAGGCGAGCAGCCTGGCCCTGCGGTAGGGCTCCAGGATCATCATGATGATCCCGGCCGGCAATATGGCCAGCAGGGTGAGGACCAGGTGCCTGATCCGCATTCCGGCAATGAAGAGAATAAAGAACGACCATATCCCGATGGTGGCGGCGGTGCCGAAGTCGGGTTCGACGAGGATGAGCAGGGCGCTTATGCCCACGATTGTCAGGACAGGCAGGACCCCGTACCGGTAGTTCTGGATTTTCCTGGTTTTCTTGCACAGGGAATAGGCGAGATAGAAGATGAGGGAGATCTTCATGATCTCGGATGCCTGCACCGTGAGAAAGGGGACCCTGATCCATCTCCGGGCATGGCCTCCGGTGATGCCGATCCCCGGGACGAAGCACAGGATGCATGCAATGATCCCGGCGACCAGCGCGGCGAGCACAAAGAAGCGGGTGTTGAACTTCCGGTAGTCCGTACGGACGAGATATCCCATCACCGCCACACCCGCTCCCAGGTGGAAGAGATGCTTTCCGATCATGGCAAAGCTGTCGTCGTACACCTCCTTGGATATGAAATAGCTCGAGGAAAAGATCATGACCGTGCCCATGACCAGCAGCATGAGCGTGGCCATGAAAAAGACCAGGTCAAAATCCATATCGGGCATTATCTGATCGAGTGTACGCATTGCCGGAACACATCTCCCCTGTGGGCATAACTGTTGAACATGTCGAAGCTGGCGCACCCCGGGCTCAGGAGCACCGTGTCGCCGCTTTCCGCTTTTTCGAATGCCGCCTTCACCGCCTGCTGCATGTCCGGCGCCGCTTTCGTTTCCACGAAATCAGCCACCTCCTGACTGATCCTGCCGGCGGCCTCGCCCAGCACGACGGCCAGGCGGATCTTTTCCCTGAAGCGTTTCGCGATGTGCGAGAAGTCGCCGCCCTTGTCCTTGCCTCCAAGGATGAGAATCACCTGCCCCTGCATCCCGGACAGCGCCGTTTCCAGTGCGCCCACATTGGTCGCCTTGGAGTCGTCCACGAAAGCCACCCCCTCGATGGTCGCCACGTGCTCGAACCGGTGGCAGATCCCAGGGAAAGATGCGAACACCTCCTGGGCCGCCTCTGAGTCGATGCCCAGCAGCCGCGCCACCAGGGCCGAGGCGAGCATGTCTTCCTTCAAGCCGTTGCCGAGCTCCCTGCCTTGAGGGAGCAAAGGCCCCGGCCCTTCGATGCTTCCCTGGAAGAAGATGCGCGATCCCTCGATGAACGCGCCGTCTTGCGAGGAAGGGGCGGAAAACGAAAAGCCTGCCCGGCGCGCACGGCCGTCCACATCCTTCAGATACGGATCGCTGTCGTTGAGCACCGCGATGTCGTTTTCTCCCTGATTTTTAAACATGATCTTCTTGTACAGCACATACTCGTCCATGTCCCGGTACCGGTCCAGATGGTCCGGGGTGATGTTCAGGCACACGCCGATGTGGGGCCTGAACCGCTCGATCCACTCCATCTGGAAGGTGCTGATCTCGGCGACCACATAGCGTGGGTTTCGCTCGACGAGCGAGATGAGCGGGGGCGAGATGTTTCCTCCGATGCCTGCATCGAATCCCGCCCGGCAGAGGATCTCGTGGATGAGCGTGGTCGTGGTCGTCTTGCCGTTCGTGCCCGTGATGGCGATGAGGGTTCCTGTCAGGAGCGAAGACGCTACTTCAACCTCGGAGAGCACCTTTTTCGCCCGGCCGAGCATGGGATGGAACCTCGGAATCCCGGGGCTCGGGATCACGATCTCGGCCCAGAGCATGTCGTCTTTGCTCAGCAGGGTGACCGGCAGGTCTGGGCCTGCCTGCACAGGCTTCTCGTCCACAAGGCGCACCTCGTGGCCCTGTCTGATCATCTCCCGGGCCGTTTCCAGGCCCGTCCGACCCGTGCCCCATACGACTACGCGCAAGCCCGCATCCTTTCCAGACTCTCGCTGATCCTCATGAGGAGCGCGGCAATGCCCGTGTCCTCGTGATCCACGTAAAAATCGATGATCATTTGCAGATAATGAAGTTCACTTTCATTCTTTCCCATAGCCTTTACCTCAGTTTCAGGGTCGAAATGGCCACCAGCGCCAGCATGAGCGAGACGATCCAGAACCGCACGATGATCTTGGGCTCCGGCCATCCCTTGAGCTCGAAATGATGATGAATGGGGGCCATCCGAAATATGCGTCTGCCTCTCGTATACTTGAAGAAGCCTACCTGCAGGACGACAGACACCACCTCCACCACGAAAATTCCTCCGACCACCACCAGCAGCACCTCCTGTTTGGTAATCAGCGCCACTGTTCCCAGGATTCCTCCCAGACTCAACGAACCCACATCGCCCATGAACACCTGGGCCGGGTAGGCGTTGTACCAGAGGAACCCCATGCCTGCGCCCACCAGGGCGCCGAGAAAGATCGAGAGCTCTCCGACACCGGATATGAAGGGGAACTGGAGGTATGAAGCCGCCTTGATGTTGCCTGTCACGTAGGCGAAGATGAGATAGGTCGCCGCTGCGATCGTGCAGGGCCCGATCGCCAGCCCGTCGAGTCCGTCGGTGAGATTGACGGCGTTCGCGCTCCCCACGATGACCAGCATGGCGAAGGGAACGTAGAACACGCCCAAGTCGATGGATATGTTTTTGAAGAAGGGGAGTACGATGGACCGGTCGAAGCCGGGTATATTAATAAGGATATACCCGATCAGTGCGGCGACGGCGAACTCTGCCACGAGCCGGACCCGTCCCGGCACTCCCTTCATGTTTCCCTTGATGGTCTTGAGATAATCATCCACGAATCCCAGCAGCCCGAAGCTCAGCAGGATGATCATGCCCATCCAGATGTAGAGATTCTCCAGGTCCACCCACAAAAGCGTGGACAGGGCCACGGCCGAGATGATCAGAATGCCCCCCATGGTGGGTGTTCCGGACTTTCCCTGGTGCGTCTTGGGGGTGTGGCCGTTGATCCGCTCCTTGAGCTTGAGCTCGGTGAGCTTTCGGATGAACCACGGGCCCAGCCACAGGCAGATGACCAGGGCGGTGATGGTGGCGTAGATCGACCGGAAGGTGATGTACTTGAATACATTGAAGATCGCGAAGTCCGTGTGGAGTGGGTAGAGGATATGATACAGCATGATCAGCCCACCGCCTTGAGCCGGGCAACCACCTCGTCGAGATGCAGGCCCCGGGAAGCCTTGACCAGTACGGCGGCATCCCTGTCCAGCACATCGAGAAGGTGTTCCAGGATTTCTTCATGGTTCAGGGCAATGCGGACCGACCGGGAGTCCATTCCCTGCCGGAGCGCTCCATCCGCTATGGTCCGGGCCATTTCCCCGGTCACGACGAGCCGGTCGACCCCGGCCCGGGCCACCCATTTCCCCAGCTCCGTGTGCCAGTGCTCCGCCTCTTTGCCCAGCTCCAGCATGTCGCCCAGAACAGCCACCCGGTACGTATTCGGTGATTCAACGAGCACCTCAAGCGCTGCCTTCATGGAGGCCGGGTTGGCATTGTAAGAGTCATTGATAATGGAGACACCCCGGTACACGGTGACCTCCGAGCGCATGCCCGGAAACCGTGCATCCATAATGCCGCGGGAGATCTTCTCCGGGTCGATGTCCAAAGCCAGGGCGCATGCCGCCGCGGCCAGGGCATTGGAGATGTTGTGCATCCCGGGCAGCCGGACGTTTGTCCTGACGTCCCTGCCCGCCGCATTCATCACGATTTCGGTACCGTCCAGACTCTGGTGAAGCACGTCCTTCAGAGTCACGTCCGCCTTGCCGCAACAGGAATAGGTGACCCGGGCGAGGCCTGAGGGGATGACCACCTTGTCCATATGCTCCTGGTGCGGATCGATCACGGCGAAGCCGTCTTGCGCCGTATGGGAGAAAATGGCCTGCTTCTCCCTGATGACGCCCGAGATGCTCCTGAACCCGCTTAAGTGCACCGGGTTGATGTTGGTGAGAATGGACGCCCGGGGCCGGACAATGTATGCGAGTCGGTCGATCTCCCCGAAACGGTTCGTCCCCATCTCGATGACCGCGAAGCAGTGCTCGTCCGAAAGACCGAGCACGCTCAACGGAACGCCGATGAGATTGTTGTAGTTCTTCTCGGTCTTCAGGCACCTTCCTTCAAGGGAGAGTATCGATGCGCACATCTCCTTGGTGGTGGTTTTGCCCGCCGATCCGGTGATGCCCACCACAACGGGATGATAGTGGTTTCTGATGAACGCTGCGATATCCCCCAGGGCCGCGATCGTGTCGTCCACCTCGATGATCGCACCCGGGCCGCGGAATCCGTTTTGCATGACTACCGCACCGGCGGCGCCCCGCGAGAAGGCTTCGGCCACGAACGCATGCCCGTCGTAGCGCTCGCCGGCAAGCGCTACGAACAGGTCCCCCCCGCGGATGGTCCGGGTATCCGTGGACACGCCGGTGAAAACGATCTCGGGGTTGCCGTACACGATTTCCCCGCCTGCGCATTCGGCTGCGTCAAAGGCAATGAGCCTCACGGTCTGCTCACCTCCTCCAGGCACTGCGCAGCGCAGACCCTGTCGTCGAAAGACAGTCTCTGCGAGCCTATGATCTGATAGGTCTCGTGGCCTTTCCCTGCGATGAGCAGACAGTCGCTGCTTTGCATCAGACCGATCCCGAGCCGTATGGCCTCGCGGCGGTCAGGCTCGATCATCAGCCTGCCCCGGTCCTCGATCCCGGCAACGATGTCCTCGATGATGGCGGATGGATCTTCGCTCCGGGGGTTGTCCGAGGTCACGATCACGACATCCGAGGCCCGGGCCGCGATGGAGCCCATCAAGGGCCTCTTTGTCCGGTCCCGGTCGCCCCCGCAGCCGAACACACAAATGAGCCTGCCCTTGGTGAGTGACCTGGCCGAGACAAGTGCGTGCCGGAGGGCGTCCGGGGTGTGGGCAAAGTCCACGAGAACGGTCAACCCCATGCGGTTTCTCACCGGCTCCATCCTGCCCGGGACCTTGAGGATGGCTTCGATCCCGGCGACGACGGCCCCCTTGTCGATCCCTGAGGCAATGGATGCACCCACGCAGGCCATGATGTTGTATGCGTTGACCTCTCCCATGAGCCGGGTGTCGAGGTGCAGACCCCCGGCCGGACTCGACAGGGTAAGATGCAGGCCCTTGCTGTCGGACTTGCACGAGCATACCCGGATCAGGGCGCCTGCCTGCCTGCCATAGGTGAGGGCATCGGGGAGGTCCCTGATGAGCCGCCGCCCGAAGACATCGTCGGCATTGACGACCGCGGCGCCCTTCAGAAAGACATCGAAGAGCCTTTTCTTGGCGAGAAAGTATGTTTCCATGTCCTGGTGATAGTCGAGGTGATCCTGGCTCAGGTTCGTGAATATGCCGCAGTCGAACTGGAGCCCCATGACCCTGTCCTGATCGAGAGAATGGGAGCTCACCTCCATCACGCAGGTATCTACGCCGGCGCGGGCCATGGAGTCGAGCTGTTCGAAGAGGTCCAGCGGCCCGGGCGTCGTGACCGACGAAGAGATGCTGACATCGTGATGGCGCATGTTGATGGTCCCGATCACCCCCGGCTCCCTGCCCGCTGCCTTCAGAACCGATTCCAGGAGATAGGAGGTGGTGGTCTTGCCGTTGGTGCCGGTGATCCCGATGAGCCGCAACCTCCTCGCTTCGGGGTACAGTGCCGGCAGGAGGTGCTTCAGGGCTTCCCGGGTGTCCCGGACCTCGATGATGGTGGCGGCGTGAAGATCGGCCATGCAAGCCCCGGGGTTGCATATGATCACCCTCGCGCCTGCCTTGACGGCATCTTCGATATACCGGTGGCCGTTGTCCGCGCTTCCCTTCACCGCAATGAACGCATCACCGGGCCGAATGGACCGGGAGTTCGCCCGCAGGCGAAGAAACTCGCTGTCCACCCCTGTGATCTGCGCTCCGTCCAGGATGGCGGCTGCCTCAGATGCCTTCATCACCCGCTCCTCCTTTGCTGGCTACCGTGATGCTCGGACTGATATCCATAATGCTGGCGCTCTTCTGTACTATTCTTTTGAACACCGGGCAAGCTACGATGCTCGCATAATAGTGGGGTCTTGGCTCGTTGACGGATACGATTACGCTCAGTCTCGGCCTCCCGCTCGCGTCGATGATGCCTCCCATGAAGGTGGAAATATAATCGCTTTTCGAGTAGGTCCCGGTCAGCCGGTCGATCTTCTGGGCCGTACCGGTTTTTCCGAAGACCCGATAGGTGCTCATGCCCGCCGCCTCTGCCGTACCACCCTTGGCGGCCACAGACGAAAGGATGTCAACGAGCTCCTGGGAGACGGCCGGTGAAATGACCTTGCGGACAATGGTGGGCCGGAAGTACTGGACCTCGGCGCCCTTGGCATCGGCCACGTGATCCACGAGGTAGGGTTTCAGGAGCATGCCGCCGTTGATCATAGCGTTGAACGAGGTGATGAGCTGGATGCCGGTCACGGCAAGACCGTAGCCAAAGGAAATAGCCGCCTTGTCCGCGCTGGTCCATGCCCTTGGCTCCCTGGCCAGTCCGTGGGGTTCGCCCGGGAACTCGATGCCCGTGGGGCTCAGAAGGCCGAAGAGATCCATGCACGCATACATATCAGTGGCCCTGATCGGGTCGAGGAGTTTTACCATGCCGATATTGCTCGAGAACTTGATGATATCCCTGACCGGAAGCCATTCATATTCATCATGGTCGTTGATGACCACCCGGTGGTAGGCGAACCTGCCTTTCTCGCAAAAGACTCTCTGGCTCGGATTCATGAGGCCGTTTTCCATCCCCCAGCCGATCCACATGGGCTTGATCACCGATCCGGGCTCAAAGCGGTCCACCACGGCCCGGTTCTTGTGGCCCTCAAGGTTTTTGTATGAGCCCGTGTTGGGATTGAAGCTCGGATAGGAGGCCATGGCGTAGATTTCCCCGGTGGCAGGATTGGTGATGATGACAAAGCCCGAGGCCGCCTTGTTTTCCCTGACCGCGCGCTCGATCTCGGAAAAGGCGATATACTGGAGCCTGCGGTCGATGGTGAGCCAGATGGTGGAGCCGTCCTTGACCTCGTCGGGCGAGAGTCCCCGGGCGTAGATGATCCTGCCGAACCCATCCTTGCGGACATCGATGTGCCTGGGCTTGCCTTGGAGGATTCCGTCGTAGAGAAGCTCCAGGCCTTCGAGGCCCTGGCCGTCTATGCCCACCAGTCCCAGCACGTTGGCCATGGATTCGCCTTCGGGGTAGAACCGCTTGGGCTCGTTGTAGTAGCCGATGCCCTTGATGTTCAGGGCCTCAACTTTCGCCACTTCATCAGGCGAGGCATGACGTTTGATCCAGATAAAATACTTGTCGGATTCAAGCTTTTTTTTCAGGGAATGCTCGTTGATTTTCAATGCCCGTGCCAGCTTTGCGGCGGTCGATGCGGGGTTGCCCATGAGTCGGGGGTTTGCTGCGATGGATTTCACCTCCAGGCTGATGGCCAGCGGCTGCCCGCTCTTGTCGTATACCGTGCCCCGGTACGAACTCAGCTTGACGTCGTGATCGAGTTTCTTGTGGGCCCGGGATATGATGACATCTGGATTGACGATTTGGAGATAGAAGGCCCGCGACCCTATGGCGGCCAGAAGAAAGATAAGCAGGATCCGGACAACCTTTACTCGTCCAGCCATAAGTACACTACCTGTTCGGGGCTGGGCGATTTCATTCCCAGCTTGCTCTTGGCGATCTCTTCGAGCCTCCGCGAGCTCTTGAGGGTGGAGATCTCCAGTTTCAGCGATTTATTCTCGCTCAGGAGATGCTCCTGCTGTGTCTGCTCGGTCGTTATGGCGTAGCCGAGCTCCGTGGCCATGTGCCGGGTCCAGATGTGGAAGAGTGCCCATGCCGTGAAAAAAGAGATCATGACGAAAAAGACGGGCAGGAGATCCACGGTGTCGCGGCCTTTCATGATGCCCTCCTGGCCGCTCTCAGGCGGGCGCTCCGGGAGCGCGGGTTGTTCCTGATCTCTTCTTCTGAAGGGGTGATTGACTTGCGGGTGAAGGGTTTGAGCAGGCGCGGCCCCTCAGGCCCAGGCGCGGGCAGCCCCCGGGGATAGACGAAGCGTTCCGGCGTGCCGGCAAAAAAGCGCTTCACGATACGGTCTTCAAGCGAGTGGAACGATATGATCGCGATCACGCCGCCTGGGGCCAGCAGTGACGCCGCCTTGGGGAGAAAGTCCTGGAGGCTCTCGATTTCCTGATTGACCTCCATGCGGATGGCCTGGAAGGTCTTGGTGGCCGGGTGGATCTTCTTCGGCCAGAAGCGTCTTGGGATGGCTGATGACACGATCCCGGCGAGCTCTGTGGTGGATTTCACCGGGCGGGACTCCACGATGCGCTGCGCGATGCGCGGGGCAAAGCGCTCTTCACCGTAGGTGCGGATCAGGGAGGCGAGCCGGTGCCCGTCATAGGCGTTCACCACGGTATCCGCACTCAGCCTATTCTTGGTGGAGAACCTCATGTCCAGAGGTCCCTGCCTCAAAAAAGAAAACCCTCGATCAGGATCATCGAGGGCAGCCGATGACATCCCCAAATCCAGCAGGACCCCATCGAGATTTTTCCATCCCAGCATTGCGCATATCCTGTCAATTTCAGTGAAATTACCCTGGAAAATACATACCCTGTCCGCATAATCCGCCAGCGACTCCTTGAGCCTTGAGACGGCAGTCTCATCGAGATCGGCGCCTGCGAGCCGCCCGTCGGGTGCGCTCTTCTCGAGAATGGCCCGGGCGTGACCGCCATACCCCAGAGTGCCGTCAAAGTATCGACCGCCGCGATGCGGCATCATCACCTCCAGGACCTCGCTGAGGAGTACCGGCACGTGCTGCATAGACCTACAGACCCAGCTCGGCGAGTTCCGTCCTCAAGCTCTCAGGATCTTTCAGGGCATCCTTCATATATGCTTCGTATATCTCGATGTCCCAGATCTCGAAGCGGTCTACGATTCCCACGATGAGGCACTTCTTTTTGAGGTCGGCATAGTCGCGCAGGCTGGCGGGAACGAGGATCCGGCCCTGAGAATCGATCTGGCACTCCTCGGCGGAACCCATGACATGCCGTTTGAAGATGATATCCGCTTTTCGGACCGTGGACAGGGAGGAGGCCTTTCTCTCCATCTTTTCCCAATCTTCATAGGCAAAGGCCATGAGGCATTTATCAAGGCTTTTCGTGATGATGAGATGGTCGGTGTTCCACTGACTGAGCACATCCCGGAACTTCGATGGAATGCTCAACCGGCCCTTCTCGTTTATGGAATTTACGTAATGCCCTTTAAACACCTTCGCCCCCAAGGTCCACTGACACCAAATGGCACTTTTTGACATATATATGAAGACCTTCCCGGTGTCAATATCTTCTTCGGGAAAGTGTGGTATAAAATTTAGTAGAAAAAACTAATTATTATAGGTATAATTTATCAAGGCAAAAAGTGCCATAAGGTGATCAAATTCTTCTGGGGGTTTTTAAGAGTTGCCGGTTACTATGAACGACCTGCTTGACACGCACGCAGCCGAGGTGCTCGAGGTTTTGTCCGTGGGGATCATGCTGGCAGATGAGACCGGGGCCGTTTCCTACGCGAACAGGGCCGCCCTGGAGTGCCTGTGCATCGAACGCGAGGGCTTGAAGGAGATCAATATCAGGGGCATGTTCCGGCAGAACGCGGGGAAGAAAGATATCATGCTCCGCACCAAAGGCAAAGACCGGATAACCGTCAGGCTGAACAGGATAGCCCTCTCCGGCGGATGTTCCGTGGTTGTCCTGACCGATATCACCGAGATCCACCAGCTCGAGCAGGAACTCCTGAAGATGGACAAGCTCGCCACCGTGGGCGAGCTGACCTCGGGCATCGCCCACGAGATACGCAACCCCCTTGCCGGCATCAAGACCACAGCCCAGGCGCTTAAGGGGGAAATACCGGACAACGATCACCGCGTCGCCTACATATCCCGGATCATTGTCGAGATCGACCGGCTCAACAAGCTGCTGCTCAACTTTTTCGACTTCGCCAAGCCCAAGGATCTGAATGTACAGGCATGCGATCTCAAGAGGGTGATCGAGGACACCGTGTTTTTGATGCAGGACAGTGCCCTGCGGAATCATGTCCAGGTCATGGAGTTCTATCCGCCCGGCCAGATCAGTATCCGGGCCGATTCGGACCTGCTGCAGCAGGTGCTCATGAACGTGTTCATCAATGCCGTACAGGCCATGCACTCAGGCGGCAGGATGGAGGTCCATCTGGCGGATAAGGGGTCCCAGGTCGAGATAATTGTCAAGGATACCGGCAAGGGTATCCCGGAAAACATCCGCAACCGGATCTTCGACCCTTTTTTCACCACCAAACCCAAGGGGATCGGGCTCGGTCTCTCCATCTCATACCGGCTCGTCAAGATGCACTCGGGAAACATCTCGTTTGCCACCGGGCCCCGGGGAACCACCTTCACCATCACCCTGCCGAAAGAGGTGGCAATGTGAGGGGAAGTGATGATACTTAGGAAGGGGATCGTAATCCGGGGCTGAGAGAAGGAACAGGGGCGAGAGAAGGGATGCGCCCCTTACCCGATATTCAAGATCAGGAGGACAGTAAATGCCGTTTTTCCCATCTACAGTCTATGCAGCCACAACCCAGTTCAGAGGCGACATCGGCGCCATGATCGTGGACTCCGATCCCGTCGTGAAGCTGGTGCTGCTCGTACTGTTCGTCTTTTCCATATTTTCCTGGGGGATCATCGTTCAGAAGTGGATCGCCCTCTCCCGCGCGCGCAAGAGGGGCCAGCTCATTCTGGACAGCCTGCTTAACAGCGGGGGGATGGTGGATATCCTGGACCAGGTGGACAAGGCCGGAGACTGCCCGATCAAGAGCCTGTTTCACGGCGCCCGGGACGAGCTGAGGAGGATCACCTCCAAGAACAACGCCATCCCGGTGTCCATGCTCGCCAATGTGGAGAACAGGATACGGAGCGCACAGACGCATGAGACCATGGAACTCTCCCACGGGCTGGGCTTTCTCGCCAGCATCAGCAACTCCAGTCCTTTCATCGGCCTGTTCGGCACGGTCTGGGGCATTATGGACTCGTTTCGGGAGATCGGGCTCAGGGGCTCGGCGAACCTCGCCACCGTGGCTCCCGGCATCTCCGAGGCCCTTATCGCCACGGCTGCAGGACTCTTTGTTGCCATCCCGGCAGCGCTCTTTTATAATTACTTCACCGGGGCGATCAATCTGGCAATGACCCAGATGGAGAGATTCCAGATCGATTTCATGAACTGGGTACGCAGAGGTCTTATCCATGGTGGCGAATAAACCCGGACCAGGCAAGCCCGTATCGGAGATCAACGTCACTCCGCTGGTGGACGTGATGCTCGTGCTCCTGATCATCTTCATGGTCTCGGCCCCCATGATGAAGGAGGGCATGAAGGTGGATCTGCCCGAGGCCGAGGCCAGGGCGCTCCAGACCCAGGACCAGGACCTCACGATCACGATCAACCAGGACAGGACCCTGGATATCAACGGGTCTGCCATCGACCTGGTCAGGCTCGATGTGATCCTGGAGCAGATACGGGAGCAGCGCGGGGTGGAGAGCGTCTATCTCCAGGCCGACAAGTCAATTCCCTACGGTTATGTGGTGGAGGTCATGTCGCTCATCCGCTCCACCGGGCTCACCAAGATCGGGCTGGTGACGCAACCGCCGACAAAGAAATAGCATGAAGAGATTGAGCGGATACACCGGGATTTCACTCCTGGCCCATTTCCTTTTTATCCTGGCGCTGGTGGATGTGAGCTTTTCGCCCCGGGACGACCTGTCCGCCTTCGATGTCTACGAGGTGGACATCGTGACCTCGGTCCCTTCGGCAGGGAAGGCTGCCCTTTCCCAGGGCACGGCCACTTCCGGGCAGTCCTCGACCAAGAAATACGTATATCACAAGGGAAGCGATCAGAGCGGCATCAGCGGCATCAGGAAAGAACAGGGACCAAAAGAGAAAGCGCCGGAGCTCACCGCCAAGGACCTGGAGCCGCTTGAGGTGAAGGAGCAGGAGAGAGCGTGGGACGATACAGGGCCTGAAGCCGCGGCTGGCGGGCCCCCTCCCGATACCGGAGGCACCTCGCCGGGCAGGCTCGGCAGAGGCCCCGGCGAGTCGTCGAATCTGGTGAGTGTATGGAAAGCCCAGGTGAAGATGGTGGTGGACAGTGTGTGGAAGACCCCCCCGGAGATTTCCGTGATGGACACCTCGCTCAAGACCACCTATCTCCTGAAGATATCCCGTGGCGGCGAGCTGCTGGACAAGAAACTCCTCATCTCGTCGGGAAACGGTCCCTTCGACCGCTCGGTGCACTTGGCGCTCAGCAGCGTAAGCAAGCTTCCGCAGCCGCCTCTCATCCTCATTGCCGGACAGAGCAGCGTGGAGGTCACCATGTCGTTCACCCCGCCCAAAGGAGTCAGATAGATGAAGAAGATTCTCAGCCTCATGATAGTCCTTGCCGTGGTTTTCCCCTCTGTTCTCGGGGCCCAGCGTGTTCACATCGACATCGAGGCCCGGGGATTCAAACGGATGAAGGTCGCCATGCCCGCCTTTGCCGGGCCCAAAGAGCTGGCGGATTCCGTGTGGTCCCAGTGCGCCAAGGATCTTGAGATAACCGGCGCGTTTAGCCTCCTGGACCCGAAAGGGTATATCAATCCGGGCCCCATAAGCTTTATCGAGCCGGGGACCCTCAAGGACTGGGCGCTCATCGGCGCGGATTATGCCGTTGCGGCGCGGGTCGAGCGCCAGGGCGCCCAGGTCAATCTCGCAGTGCAGGCCGTGGAGGTCTCGACCGCCCGGGCCGTGCTCAACACTGTCTACACCACCAAGGCCGACTCCGTGCACCGGGGGGTTCATGCCTTTATGGACGCCCTGATGCAGAAGGCCCTGGGCCTCGAGCCCATCTTTTCCTCCAAGATCGTCGCTGTTCAGAAGGTGAGCAAGAAGAAACAGCTCTACACCATGTGGTGCGACGGAACCGGCGGGGCTGCGATCAAGGGCGGGGGCGACCTCGTGCTGAACCCTGCCTGGTCTTTCGACGGTAAGAAGATCGCATTCGTCTCCTACTGGAAAAACAATCCTGATCTCTATATCCTTGACGTGCGGACCTACAAGGTGGAGCTGTTCTCATCACACAAGGGCATCAACGTCACCCCGTGCTTTGACCCCACGGGCACCAGGATTGCTTATACCCTGTCCAAAGACGGGGACCCCGAGATCTATATCGCGCCGCTGGGGGGCGGCACAGCGCCCGAACGTCTCACCAGGAGCTGGGCCACGGACATCTCCCCGTCGATTTCCCCTGACGGCCGGAAACTTGCTTTCTGCTCGTCGCGCGCCGGTACGCCCCAGATCTATGTCATGGATCTGGTGACCAAGAAAGTGGAGCGGCTCACCTTTCAGGGAAGCTATAATTCCGAGCCCGTGTTCTCGCCCAAAGGAGACATGATCGCGTTCATTCATCTTGCAGAGGACCGGCGCTTCCATATCGCCCTCATCAAGACCGACGGCACGAGGATGAAGGTGCTTCCCGGCACCGGGAGAGGGGACGAGTCCCCCACCTTCTCGCCCGACGGGAGGCTCGTGGCCTTCAGCTCTTCGGACGGGAATATCTATGTCACTGATTTCATGGGGACCTCTGTGGTACGGGTGACCGATACCGGGGGATTCACCGAGCCCTGCTGGTCTCCTCTGATGGAATAGGGTATAAGGGTTGGGCAAAACCAGGGGCATTTGCGTGCGACATGATCGGGTTTCAGGCCCATACAGGCTTAGAAAAGCCGGCTCCCTTCAGTGTGAACGGTAGCAGGTTTTCCCAAGCCAGGGGATTAGAGTATGGCCGTAAGCCGGCATGCCGCCCGATATTTTCTGCTTGACCTGGTTTAAGTTTAAGGTAATTTATGGGCAGGCTAGAGGAGTCGCGAATTGCTGATTTCCTCAGTACAAAGTAAGGAACTACCAAGGAGGATGAAATGAGGAACGCAGAAAGAGTGGTTGGGCTGATGGCGTTGGTATCGCTTATATTTTTTATTTCCGGATGTGCGAAGCATGGGGTTCAGCAGGTGGAAGGGCCGACTCCCCCCTCACAGGAAGAGGTGATCACCGGCACGCCTGACATGGAGCTCGATATGCCGGGATCAGAAGGGGATGTGTCCGCTGCGCCGCAGGCCATGGAAGAGGAACTCGCGAAGTTCGAGCAGGACAGGATCTACTTCGAATTCGACAAATTCAATCTCACGGCTGATGCGAGAAAGGTCCTTGCCGAGAAAGCCAGTTTCCTCAACGCCCACCCTAACCTGAATGTGCGCATCGAAGGACATTGCGACGAGCGGGGCACCCGTGAGTACAACCTGGCGCTGGGCGAGCGCAGGGCCAAATCCGCGCAGGATTATCTCATCTTCCTCGGCATCAATCCGGACAGGGTGTCCATCATCAGCTACGGTGAGGAGAAGCCGCTTGAATTGGGCAGCGGCGAGGATGCGTGGAAGCTGAACAGAAGGGCCGAGTTCCGCATTCTGGGGAACTGAGCTCTTGATGGCGTGATGGCATGAAAAGGTTGCTTCCCTTTTTCTTCCTTCCTTTGCTCCTGCTGGGGTGCGCATCCCAGCAGGATCTCCAGGCCCTACGGTGGGAGGTCGACTCGATCAAGACGCGGCTCGTCAAGGCGGAAGCGAAGGTCAAGGAAAAGGACCGTCTCGTGGAACAGGGTCTGGGGCAGCAGGCAGAGCTCCAGGCCCGCCTCAACGAACTCCGTGAGCAGATGTTCTCGCTCCAGGGGAGCATCGAGGAGATCAGGAACGCCTCGGGCGCAGGGATGGCCGGCAAGGCCGGCGAAGAGCGGCTGAGCGCCATAGAAAAGGAGATGGAAGATCTCAGGGCCCTCTTTCTGGTGCAGGCCCAGCCTCGGAAGTCTCTCTTTGAAACCGGCGTGGAGAAGTACCGGGCCGGCAAACTTCCGGAAGCGTTGAGCGATTTCAGCTCGTTCCTCTCCTCGAATCCGGAGCCGGCGCTTGCCGCCGAGACCCATTTCTGGATAGGCGAAACGCTGTACGCTCAAGGCAAGTACGAAGACGCGGTACTGAAGTACGACCTGGTGGCCAAGAAATACGCGAAGAGTCAGAAGGTGCCCGACTGCCTTCTCAAGCAGGGCATGGCATTTCATAAAATGGGCGACAGCGAGACAGGGAATATCATCCTCAAGAAACTTATTCAGGGATATTCCTCGACCGAGGCGGCGGCAAAGGCGAATAAGATCGTGAAGGATGGTCTCTAAACATGAGGAAATCAATCACGATATCACGGGAACACGGATATGCGGCGGGGGGCCCGAGCCGGCAAGAGTCGGGCCCTGCCTACATGAACAGCGAGAAGCGTAGCACTGGTCTCCACGGGCTCACCACGAACGATCTCGCATACTGATGCAGCATGGCGTGATCGTGGGAAGAGGCAGACAGTGCATTCTCTGCCGTTAGAAATGATAAAGAAATTTTTGTAATTGGCATCACTCGCGTTTCTCAATCACCGGCATGTTTTTTCGCAGGCCCTGATAGAGGGCTGTGCAAAGGTTTTGGTTTTGTATGAGGAGAGACAATCCGTCTCACAAAAGGGGATTTCATGAAGATTAAGTCATTCCGAGTCGTGCCCGCTCTTCCCGAAACCTTAAGCCCGATTCTCGATCTGGCGTACAATGTATGGTTCGGCTGGAACCAGCAGGTCCTGAAGCTCTTCCGGCACATGGACAGAGATCTCTGGGAGAAGACCGGGCACAACCCCGTGGACATGCTCTCCAGCATCTCCCAGGGGAGAATCATGGACCTCATGGAGGATGACGGGTTCCTTTCTCAGATGAAAAGGACAGCCGATGCGTTAGAGGACTACATGTCCGAGAAGGGAGTGTATTCCTTTCTCCTGTCCCAGCCCATCGATTTCACCATTGCCTATTTTTCCATGGAGTTCGGCCTTACGGAGAGCCTGCCTATCTACTCAGGGGGCCTGGGCATCCTTGCCGGAGACCATCTCAAGAGCGCAAGCGACCTGAGGTTGCCCCTGTGTGGGGTGGGTCTGATGTACCGGCACGGGTACTTCACCCAGTACCTGAGCTGGGACGGCTGGCAGCAGGAAGAATCGACCAACAACGATTTCTACCACATGGTGCTCACCCTGGAGACCGGCAAAGACGGCAAGCCCGTGAAGGTCTCCGTCGATCTCGGGGGGAGAAAGTGCTTCGTCCAGATATGGAGGTGCCAGGTGGGAAGGATCCCGCTCTATCTCCTGGATACGAACCTGGAAGAGAATCATTTAGACGACCGCAACATCACCGGCGGGCTCTATGCCGGGAACATGGAAGACAGGCTCCGCCAGGAGATCGTCCTGGGAATAGGCGGCATGAGGGCCCTGCAGGCGCTTAAGATCGATCCCATGGTCTATCATATGAACGAGGGCCATTCCTTTCTGGTGGGACTCGAACGCATAGGAATGCTCATGCAGGGCCACGGACTCGATTTCGCCACGGCCCGTGAGGTGGTGAGGGCGTCGCTCGTGTTCACGACCCACACCCCGGTGCCGGCGGGCAACGACGTGTTCGAGATCAACCTCATGGAAAAATACCTGAAGGGCTACGTCGAGAGCCTGGGCATCGGATGGCAGGATTTTCTGGCCCTGGGCAGGATGAACCCCTTCGACGGCAAGGAAAACTTCGGGGCTACCATCTTCGCGCTCAAGAACTCCGCCTATCGAAACGGTGTGAGCAAGCTGCATGGCAAGGTGTCGCGAGACATGTGGAAGGGAATCTGGCCCGACACCGGCGAGGATATCCCCATCTCATCCATCACCAACGGTATTCATATCCCCTCGTGGATATCCTCCGATATGGCGGATCTCTTCGAGAGATACCTGGGTCCCAAGTGGAAAGAGGACCCGGACAACCAGAAGGTGTGGGAGCGGATCGACGACATCCCGGACGCCGAACTCTGGTCCACGCACCAGCGCAGGCGCGAGCGCCTGGTGGCGTTCTCCCGCAGGCGCCTGGCAAGGCAGATCGAGGCCCGGGGCGGCAAGCCCAATGATATCAGGCGGGCCATGGAGACCCTGCACCCCGATGCCCTGACCATCGGCTTCGCAAAGAGGTTCGCGACCTACAAGCGAGGGCTCCTGCTGTTCCACGACATCGAGCGCCTCAAGAAGATCATCTCCAACACGGAGTTGCCGGTACAGATCATCATCTCGGGCAAGGCCCATCCGCGGGATCACGAGGGCAAGGCCATCATCCAGCGCATCACCCACATCGCCCGGGAAGAACCCTTCCGCAGCCGGGTGGTCTTCATCGAAGACTACAACATGAACATCGCCCGGTACCTTGTGGAGGGAGTGGACATCTGGCTGAACAATCCCCGGAGGCCGTTGGAGGCCTGCGGCACGTCGGGCATGAAGGCTACAGCCAACGGGGCCCTGAACTTCAGCGTGCAGGACGGCTGGTGGGTCGAGGGCTATGACCCTGATCTCGGCTGGTCCATCGGCAACGGGGAGGTGTACGAGGATCTCCAGTACCAGGACGAGGTGGAGAGCAAGGCCATCTACGATCTCCTGGAACAAGAGATCATCCCGCTGTTCTACGACCGCGGACTCGATGGCCTGCCCCGCGGCTGGATCGCCATGATGAAGCGGTCTATGAGAGTCCTGTGCCCGCAGTTCAATTCCAACCGCATGGTCGAAGAGTACACCGACCGGTGCTATGTGGAGGCCGGGCTTCGTTCCCGGAAGCTCGGCGCCGACGGCTACCTGAATGCCAGAGAGCTGGTCTCCTGGCTGAGCAATCTGAGAAAGAGCTGGAATCAGGTGCGGATTACCGACTTCGACCATTCCGGCGGCGAGGAGGTCGAGGTCCACGGCGAGATCGTTCTCAAGGCGACCGTGCACCTGGGGACGATCAAGCCTTCAGATGTGAATGTCCAGGCCTATTACGGCCGCATCGACAACGGCGGAAACCTCTGCGACATCAGCAAGGCTGCGATGGAGCACGGCGGTGAACTGGGCAAGGGGGATCATGTTTTCCAGACACGCATCCAGTGTGAAAAAACCGGGAGGTTCGGATACACGGTGCGGATTCTGCCCAGCCACACGAACCTCGTATGTCCCATTGATTCCGGGCTCATCAGCTGGGCTTAGCCGACACTCTCCGCAAGATAAGGCCCGGCATCCGATGCCGGGCCCTTGTTCAACCTAATCGATCGCCCCTATCGCATTCCGAAATGTTCTTGACAAAGCGACCCACAATTTCCATAGATTACCCAGGCGAGAGTGGCGGAACTGGCAGACGCGCTGGACTTAGGATCCAGTGGGGTTTCCCGTGGGGGTTCGAGTCCCTTCTCTCGCATTACCTCGATAATGCAAGAGATTTATCGTTGTTCCCTGAATCGGCTTTCTGAGAAAAATCGACGGTTGTAACCGTTTTTGTAACCACTTGGCTTTCAAGATATGCTTCCTGCCTTGCTGCGGCCCGTTTGAGATCATCGGTATTAACGATGTTGTAACGGTCGAACACGGTCCGTGTCTTGTGCCCGGAGATCATCATGGCAACTCTTTCAGGGATGCCTGATCTTACCATATTACGGACAGCGGTCCGGCGCATGTCATGGAAAAGTCGCTTCCCGATGTTGGCTTTTTTGCAAGCCTTCTCCCATGATCCCCGGAAGTCTTTTATCCGGTCCGTGCCGTCTTCGTTCGGGAAGACATAGGGCAGAATCTTCTTTGCCGCCTTCCTTTTCTCCCATTGAGCCTTGAAGACTTCCTGCAGCTCGGAATCGAGATACACGGTCCGTCCATCATCGTTCTTCGTGTCTCCCGGTTCCAGCCTGACGATACCCTGTTCACGGTCAACCTGTGACCATGTAAGGGTTTCGATCTCGGATTTTCTCCACCCTGTCTTGTAACCAAAGGTTACAAAGCCCTTCAGGAAATGGGGCAGAGTGTCCCGCAGTGCAATGAAATCAACATGCTCAAAGAATCCCTTCCTTACGTTGTTCTCTTTCAGCATGGGGATATAGGGCACACGGTCAACGCGGGGGGGTGTCTGCTTTGCCCCGATGTTCATCATCCTCTTGAGTGCTGCAAGTTCCCGGTTAATCGTGCCGTTCTCTGCACCTTCCTGGCGCCGGGCTTCAATGTATTTGTTAATCCGTGGCGTGGTGATCTCCGGTATCCTCACGCCCTCAAAATGCTTCTTGAGATGTTTTATGCTGTATTCCACCCTGTCCAGAGATTTTTTACCGTTAATCCGATAATCAGAGAGAAGGTCTTTAGCGAGGTCATCGAACTTCACCTTGCCAAATACGATGCCCGGAATCTTACCCTCTGCTATCTCACCTTCTCTTTTTTTAAGGAGATTCCTCGCTTCTGTCTCTTTCTCACTTTTGGTCGATTCCTGGTACGGCTTCCCGTTCCTGTAATACTTGATCCAGTAGATATTACCCCGTTTGTAAATACATCCCATGAAAGTACCCTCGCTTTCTTCCCTAGAGTGCATCTCCGGGCAGGGGATAGGGTTTCCCTTTTCGGCTCGCGTTGCCTATCCCGGAGATAAGATTATGAATCATCCATTGCCGCCGGGTATTACTCCCAGCTTGGGCTTTTTTCCGGTGACAAGCCGTCTGTGCGGTCTTCTGTCCTGATCCGGCCATTTTGTGGTGAGGGTATCAATCGCCGCCTCTATCGCGCTTTGACAAAGCTCCGCTGTCTTCCTTGAGCCCGTCTTGGCAAGGATGCGATAGGGGTTAATGGTAGATACCACGAAGCCACTCTTGCCTTCCTCAATCTGGGTTAAAGAATATTCCATGCTGCCCCCCTTATCCAATTCTTAAAGATACGCTCGCATAGTGTTTGCGCTTAGTCTCGTTCGGGTGGTCGAACGATAAGCACACCTCTTCGGGCTCAAGGCCGCAAGCCCTGCATTTGCTCTGCATCCTTACCAGACACCCCATGATATCGAAGAACAGGGCTTCACGAAGGCTGTTCAGGTCTTCGGGTGTTATCTTGCCCGATTGGAGCGCCTTTCTCATCGGGGTAAACTCCGTTTTCCTCGCCATATCATACCCCCGCCTCTGTGGTGGTCTTCCCGGCCTTCTCTGCCGCCTCCAGAATGGTATGGAAACCGCCCCATACTTCCAGGGCCTCACGCTCCATGCGTTCAGCAAATTCCCTGGTACGGCTGATTAACTGCTCAAAGATAACGTGCAAGCCGTCTTCTTCGTCGGAGTATTCACCCTCACAGGAAAACTTATCTCTCACCGTTCTGTAAATCAGATCGAATCCGTCCATCAGACGGCCAATCTCGAAAGCCCCGTCTTGAAGCCTTGTCATCTTGTCAAGGTGCTCATCCGTGATTGTGACCTGTACCGCCCTCTCTACTGCCTTTTTCTCTTCCATAAGAAGATCCTCCTTCATCCCCTTGCGGGGTTTGATTCAAACTGAACACGCAGGGTAAGAGCATTGACGGCTTTTGAATTGATTCCAGATAGGAAAAACGTTACATGAATGATAGCCATTCGCTTACCTCTTTTAAGCGTGTGGTCAGGATCGGTGAGATGCTACCAACATCTTGCCGATCCGTTTTTTTTATACCCTCTTGGAAGGCAAGAAACAAGCATAATTTCACTCTATTTAAATATATGCCTCTATGTGAATATCCTTTTCTGGGTCTCGATATATGCATCCATGTCTTTCACATCCAGGTAGTACTTCCTTCCATCCTGAATGTAGCGAATCTTCCCATCCCATATGAGTGATCTGATACCCCAGACAGGTCTCCCAAGGTAGACAGCCGCCTCCTTGATTGTATAAAGGCGCTTGCTCATTGGATTGGGAATCCTGTGCGCCTTCTTATTTCCTGTGATATCAGCACCTTGTAACTTCATGTAACTAGACTGTACCCGCTTTCTCTGTTTTCCTTATGCCATTCTCCCGAGAGCCTGCATTGGCAAACCTATTGTATAATTGCTCCAGGATACTCCTGACTTCAGCGTCCCACTGATTACCGGGGCCTTTCTCAATCTCCGCTGCAAGGTTCTCATATGATGCCGCCGGGGTAGCCCATATGACTTGCCATCCGTCACCCTGGTCATAGATGAACCGCTCGCGGGGCAAGGAATCCTTCACCTGTAAGAACCATTCCACAAGGTGCGCGTGGTTTCCCCACTGGTCAATTTTTAAATTTCCACTCTTCCCGACAAAAGGGACAGAAGGGACAAAAGCCTCCCTTTCTTTAGTTATGTCCCTTTTGTCCTTATTGTCCTTAGAGTCTAATTTTGAAAACCACTGCGCTGAAAAGCTCATTTGTCACCCCCTATGACTGCGGGATTTGCCACGAAGTAAGGGCCTTTTGGTCTTCCTCCAGTCTTCTCCATTCCTATGTCCTTGATGTATCCGCGCTCGATGAGCACCGCTAGGCCGGGTTTGAGTTCTGAAGTGTTCTTGTATCGGCCATCGAGATCACGGAAGCAGTCCCGAAGAGTGAACTTGTCTCGCTCCTTGCGCTGTATCCAACCAAGGATAGCCAGTGCTACTTCGGTTGCCGGGTCACTGCCCATGGTTGAGAACGCCACTTTCGCGTGGTCTGCGAGTAGTGCCGCAAGAGACAAGGCACGACTCATGATTTCATCCGATACAACCAAGGAGCCTGGAAGCCGTGCTTCAATGCAGTGAAACACTCCAGCCAACCGTGCAGCCTGTCCAGAGAGCTTACCTGCCCAATCCCTGAAGTGCTCAAACTCCCCCCCGGGTCTCATCTGCTCTTCTACTACCTGCGCGAATTGAAGCCATAGGGCCTTTGCCGCCGGTGAGAGTGTCAGCTCAAGATTCGTCCCCCGCATATCAAGCAGAGCCTTAATGCGAGTAGTGTATTCCCTGGTCACACTGTCCGGCATCGGGTCCGGGGATATGTTCCTATACCCAATCTGTGACTCGGAGAAGAAGTACAGGAACCTTGCCAGAAGTCCGCGGCCACGGAAACCGGGCTTGTCTGCCATCGAAAGAAGCACGTCCGGCTGCGGACAGATGCATACCGCAAGCCTCGGATTGGTCAAGGCGATAGGTTCTCTGCCGATACGATCAACGCGATAGGACTCTGCGTTGTGGGCTTTCAAAAGCAGGTCAAGGTTCGGGATTCCATTCCTTGAATATCTACCTCCAAAAATATCAAAAATACCGCCCTCGCTTGAGATGATACCCAGGACCTCGCCCTGTGCCTTTAGTATCCTCGGCAAGCTCTCCGGTGTTGCGTCATCGGCAAGCAACCGAGGAAGAGCAGGGATATCCTCAAGAGCTACTTCCTGCGCTGCTATATTCTCGATAAGCGTCCTGCGTTCTTCATCCTTAGAAGCTTTTGCAGCCTTGTTCCTCATACCCTCGATTATCTTTTCTTGGGTTTTTCTCCGGCTCTGTGCTGCCCTTATCTCATCAGCTTTGAATTCTGCCTGCTCGGTCTCCCACTCATGCAGTGGATTGGTGGCCGTTCCCACCATGCCTGTCTTACGCTCACCGGAAGGCAATGGAGCGAATAGATAGAGATTCGGTGTCTCAACGTGCCCCGGTCCCACATGGATGCATTTGACAATGCTGGTTGCCGCCAGAGACAAGGCACCGAGAACTGACGCAAGCGCCATGGGATAAGGGATTTGAATAGAACGTGCAGCTTCCCGCGTGAAATCACCTGCCCATCCGGGGAGAATGTCATTGGGGATCTCTGGTGCCCTGCAGTCATTCAGAGGCACGAGTTCCATCCACTCTACCGGTGAATCACTCCCTGCTGCCGGTAGTCCGTTCCTCGCCAGCAGTTTAATAGGGGTCTTTACTCCGCAATCCGTGCAGTATTTATAACCATTCACCCTGATGTACTTGCATGTGTGAGGTCCTGCGCTGTTCAGTGCATGAAGGATCTTCTGATCCGTTTCTTTCTTGGAGTATCCTGGATATCTTCGTGATAGTTCATGCACGAGATCCGGCCCGCCGGGAGATACCCGCGCCACATTGGACACCATCGCATACCATAGGGGCTCTGACACCTCTTCGGGCTTGTCGCTACACCATTTGATGAAGCTGCACTCAAAGAGTTTTTCAATATCAAAGTTCTGCCCTCGATTTTCATCCTCCTGATTTTCTGGCACCTCAGGGAGAAAATCAAACTCTTCCAGGTTATACCGTGCTCCGGTATTGTTCTTAACTGTTATAGTCCGCGCAGGGTTATATTTATGGTTGAGTGTTCCCGGTATCCTTAGAATGTGAGACGCATCACAGACACCGAAATCAGCCTCCAGGAAGAATGCCAGCTTCCTGTTGACAGCCTCAACCATGGGGATGTCCTCTGCACCTGCGGGCTCCTTGAGAAACCAGTAAACATGGTACCCGCCGCCCGATTCGATGATAACCGAAGGCTTGACCGGAAGCTCGCTGAGAAGCCTATCAGCTTTCTCCCGTGGTGTGTTCTTAAAGTCGATGTCTGCCCAGACTGCGGGTATGCATGTGATTCCTTCTTTCTTCCCATTACCGTGCCCTCGTGTCGCAACCCCAAAATAGAGATTGTATTCACGGTATTTGTCAATGACACCAGACAACCACCTGAAGTTATCTATTGGATAGAATTCGCTCCTGGCCGGTTCGTCTTTGCGAAGTGCTCTCACATTGATAGATCCTTGGCACCCTTCAAAGAGTGATGAAAGCAGATCTGCTCCGTTGACAGGGCACAAACCTGTTGATAGATAAGCGTTATTCCTGTTTACTGCTTCACACCCCTCGATGCCATGCCGGGCTCGGGGTGCGCTGTAGTCAAGGTGACTAATCATATACGCACCTCCTGTTCGGTGTCAGAAACACCCCTGCCGGTGATGTTTTTTTGTGAAAGAAGGGCATTCTGGTGATTTTCTCTTGCCTGCCTGAAGGGGTGAAGTGGGCAGTCATTACTTGGGCACAGACGAACTTCTGAAGGCTGTACTGCACAGCACCACAGACAGTAAGACCGAATCGCCCTGTTTCTGTCTTTCGGATTCTGCTTTCCCCTGCCCATCCTGAAAGGATAGAGGGCACAATCTGTGATGTGGCATTCGATTACATCCTTCGTGCTCCCGGCTGAACAGTCAAGGCATCTCTCACGGATAGCTTGCCGCCTGTTGAGCTTGACTTTCATTGCGCCTGATTTGTTATGGATGATCGTTTCCATTGGGTTATGCATCCTTGCGGGTAGGCTTGCCTTCGGGGTCCGTGGCGCAGACGGTAGGTTCATGCCGGTTTCTCTCGATGAAGCCCTGAAGATCTTCCGTACTGAACAGAACCCGAGTGCCGATTTTGATGTAAGCAACTTCCCCATCCCGCCTCAGGTTGTCGAGCTTCAATGCACTGATTCCAAGAAATCTTGCTGCCTGCTGTTTTGATAATAGTTTTTCATTCATGCTCTATTCTCCTTTGTTCTGTGGTTATGTTTTTCCATCTCTACCTATACTGTTGCACAACTCACATATCCGGTTATCCTTTCCTCTGGTGTTAAATACTTCTATCCCTGAATATACTGTTGCACGGGGACATAATTAGTCGATTGACTAATAGTAAAGCCATTGATTACAGCAGGTTGAAAATTGACATTTTATATTATATTGTAAGTAGTATGGTTTGGGGTAGAAGAGTGGTAAGCATACAATGCAAGCCTAATGGATAGAGGGTAAGTGTCTTGAGCAACACACCGAACGTTTTTGCCAATGCCGCGCAGCTTGGGCAGTATGGGTTGAAGTCAGACGCATCCACCCCATACAGGATAGTGGCAATTCTTTACCTGGAATGATGTAAAGGGAATGACTACAAGAACAGACCGGCGTACGGACTAGTTCCTAATGGTTCGCCCCACCGGGGTACCCTCTGATGGATGGTGGTAGTCGTACGTACGGTAACAGTACTCCCCTTCTCTCTGTACGGGCTCAATCGATTTATAATAGAAAATTATTTCCTTTAAAATTCAAAATATTTAATGAATTAATCAATTAACTCGGATGTCGTGGAATGAAGAGATGTAGGCATATTAAGACTCTTGTCTATTGTCATAACCTCTGATTTGATAATTAAAAAAGTTTCCGGGTCTACTATATAGTAGCCTTTTATCCTTAGATCTATAAATGGTGCACCATAAATATATAAAGAGGAACTGCAATCAAGTGTAGCAAGTATACACTTCGTGTTACCGAAGTAGCAGTAGCCTTCAACTATAACACCACAATCCTCCCATTCTAGTTCAATTATTTGGGAAAGATCTTCAATAGCCCTTTCTTTTAAGCCCTGATTTATCTTATTACTTATGGTGCGCTTTAAATCTTCCCTATCAATGTAATAAATTCCCAGTGCATCACCCGAGATTATAGTTTTATCTGATAAAGGTAATATTATACTAGACACAAGGGGTTGAACCGTTTCAATAAATGTCCCGATTGCTTCTTTTGGGAAATTATGCTCCTCCAAAGCTGGTGAACTCACTTCATGTTCTTTTACACGGCCAAGCTGATCGGTTAATAATCGCATATGTATTAGGGGTGTATGTGAATCAGAATAGTTGAGTTCTTTTGATGCCAATTTCATCAAATTGATTTCCCAAATCAAGGATTCTCCTAGTCTTTCAACAGTCGTCCTAGAATTTGTATTCGTTACGCATTTCTTGTTGAAAAATGTTTGGTCAGAGTAATCTTCAAATATTACGTGTGTTTTATAAGAACATGGTTTGTAAAACAGACTAATGGGTATAGTTATAGGTGTAATGTATCCTTCGTATCTTGGTAAATCTCCTTCCTTCAAGGGTTGCTTTGGATAGGATGAGGTGCAACTTACTATGACTAGTAAATTCATTAGGATAAAAAGATCGTATAGTTTCTTCATCAGATACCTCCTAAATGTTCACATAAGAAGTTACAGAGTGAGTATAATCAATCATAAGCAAATAAACATAAATAATTTATCATGTCAAAAATTAGACTAGGTATGACTGAGATAAATAATCCAAGGCATCTAAACATGGGCCATCTTCACATAAAAAAATGTAACCAAATCTGTAACTGCCACGCCCAAACATCATCAAAAAAGACCTAAAATAACCAAACATACAGATTTGAGGGGATAATGGATTCATTACCTATAAAGCAAGGAGGGGACAGGGTTTGATACCCTATCCCCTTGATATCCGGTACGGACTTAGGATCCAGTGGAGCAATCCGTGGGGGTTCGAGTCCCTTCTCTCGCACCAATAAAACATGGTTATTCTTCCCAGAACCGATACTCGCTCATGAATATCCTATCATTGCTCCCGTCATTCTGTCCCCGGACGACGACGGCGTTGCCGCTGCCATCCATGGCCACTGAGGCGCACACCTATCCTCTCCCCCCGGGCTGATGTTTTTCGAATCGCTCCACCCCCCTTGCCCAGTTGATTAATTTATTTTCCACAGTATAAGAGTATTGAAATATTAAAGACTCTTTATTAAAAGACTAGGAGGTCATATGGAATTGATTCGGACAGTAAGGCCTGTGGCGGCGGTTGCATGCATTCTCTTTTTTCTGTACGCGACCGCGGTATGTGCGGAAAACCGCACAGGGGCACTAACCGTGAGCCCGTTTTTCGGCAGAGTCCTTTTCGACAACGATCTCGATTACAACAATGATACGATCGTAGGGCTGGGGCTCGGGTATCATCTTTCTCGAAACTTTGCGGCCGAGCTCTCCTATGGCCGTATCGATTCCACGCGCGATACTCCGGCCGGAAGGGTCGACGGCCCCGTCGATCTTTACCGTCTCGAGGGGCTCTATCATCTCGATGGCCTGTCGCCATGTGGAAAAACGGTCCCCTATCTTGCGGCGGGCCTGGGCATGATGTCCTTCGACAGCAGGCCCAGGGGCAGCGGCCGGGACAACGATTTCGCTTTAGACTACGGTATCGGACTCAAGTATTTCGTGAATCCTGACGTGGCTTTTCGTGCCGATGTCAGGCATGTGATGAACTTCAGGGGAGAGGGAGACACCTCGAATCACAACCTGCTCTACACGTTCGGCCTTGCACTGCTGTTCGGCGGCGAGAAAAAGGCCGTCGAACCCGGGGCCGCCCCCGTTCTCCCGGCTCCAGTCCCGGCCCCTCCTGCAGACAGCGACAGCGATGGCGATGGGGTGCCTGACAGCAGGGATGCGTGCCCGGATACACCCCGAGGCGTCGCCGTGGACCCTGATGGTTGTCCTGTAGACAGCGACGGCGACGGGGTGCCGGACTATCACGATAGGTGTCCCGGAACACCGGCAGGGACCAAGGTGGACACCAGAGGATGTCCCGTACCGACACAGGCCGAGATTACGGAGCGGGGCACCTACAGCTTTGAGAGCATCTACTTCGACACCGGCAAATCCGCGATCAAGCCGGAGAGCCATCCGGTGCTCGACGGGGTGGCCAGGTACATGACAGCATATCCCGACATAAGGCTGGAAGTCCAGGGACATACGGACAACGTCGGCCCGGAGGAATTAAATCAGAGGCTCTCCGAAGCCCGGGCCAATGCGGTGAGATCGTATCTCATCGCCGCCGGCGTGGCTGGAGACAGGCTCACGGTACGGGGCTACGGCATGTCGATCCCTGTCGCCTCAAACGATACCGTGCAGGGGAGGGCGAAAAACAGGAGGATCGAGTTCGAGCCCATTGAATAACAATCATCTGCAGCCGGCCCCTGCTGAACCTTTCGCTGTCGCGGCAGGGACCGGGTTCTTCAACTTTTTTCGTTAACACTGGTTCAACGTGTGACATTACAGGCAAAGGAGATGCAATATGCTTAAGGAATTCAAAGAATTTGCTATGAAGGGCAACGTGGTGGACATGGCAGTGGGCATTATCATCGGCGCTGCATTCGGTACGATTGTCAAATCACTTGTGGATGATGTCATCATGCCGCCCATTGGACTGCTGCTTGGCAACGTAGACTTTACCGACCTCTTTCTCGTGATCAAGCAAGGCAGTGCCGCCGGTCCATATGCCACTCTGGCCCAGGCCAAAGCGGTTGCGGCGGTGACGCTGAACTACGGGCAGTTCATCAATGTGGTGGTTTCGTTCCTGATCGTGTCTTTTGCCGTGTTCTTTCTCGTCAAAGTAGTCAACGGATTCCGAAAGGCTGCCGAACCCAAGACCAAGGACTGTCCCTACTGTCTCTCCCCGATTCCCATCAAGGCGGTTCGCTGCGGTCACTGCACATCCGAGCTGCCCCAGAACTGATTCACCGGCAATTCGCCGGCGGGGCGTGCAGGAGCAGGTTCCAGAATCTGTCAGCGGGGAGGCGAGCCCGGGAGTGCTCACGTCATTCCGGGATTATTCTCTGAGGATTGGGGCGTCTTCTCCTGCACGTTCTCCTTCATCACATACTTTCTTGACATTCCATACGCTCTTCCTATATAGATTCTATCTCTTGAAAAACCACTTTCACCACAGAGGGGGGGTGTACATAAACGAATGCCTGGCATACGAGTTAGGGATACCGAGCCTTTTGAGGGCGCACTCAAACGCTTCAAAAAGCAGGTCGAAAAAGCGGGTGTTCTCTCAGAGGTTCGCAAGCGCGAATTCTACGAGAAGCCGAGCGTGAAGAAAAAGAGAAAAGCGATCGCTGCTCGCAAAAGAGCCTTAAAGAGAATGCACAAGATGAGGTCATACTACTGATGCTTGTCGATACCATCAAGTCTGACTTGGGGAAAGCCATGAAGGCAGGAGAAAAACAGAAAGTCTCCTGCCTTCGTATGATTATGTCTGCCTTCAAATACAAGCAGGTCGAGTTGAAGCACGAATTGAGCGAACAGGATCAGATCCAGATTCTGCGCACCCAGATGAAGCAGGTGAACGAATCCCTCGATCAGTACAAGCAGGGCGGCAGAGAGGATCTTGCAGCCGCTGAGGAGCAGAACCTCGCCATCCTGAAGTCATACCTGCCCGAGCAGCTCAGCGACGAGGAGATTACGTCTGTTGCAAGGCGGATCATTTCCGAGACCTCTGCCACGAAAAAGGATTTCGGCCTGGTCATGAAAAAGACCATGGCAGAGGTGGGGGCTCAGGCTGACGGCAAAAAGGTGAACAGCATCGTTTCGCAGTTACTGCACTGATTCCTTTTTTTAGATTCTGACAAACAATACCGGCTCGGCCGCCGGTGTACCTGTGTGCTCATGGAAGAGGATCTGCTCGAGTTTTCCGCGCTGAAAAGCTACATCCGGTCGTTCGTGGCGTCCGACATGGGGTCCAGCGCCGCGGACAAGCTGGGTCCGCTCGACTCCTGGGTCGAGGTGCGCGGGCGATGGGCCCTGCTCGGCGAGATGATCTCCCTGGTGATGTCAGGGGAAGAGACCGGCTTTTCCGCGGTCCCTGATATCAGGGAGCTTCTGGATATTCATGAGGGCGTCATACTCGAGGGCAAGGATATCGTCATGGTGGCAGGGGTGATCACTGATACTAATCGCGTCAAGCACAACATGGAAAAGGCGGGGAGCGCCCTGGCCTCTCTGGCCGCATTCATGGAGCCTCTGGAGGACATCCCCTTCGAGATCAACTCCACGCTCCTTCCCACCGGGGAGATCTCGGATTCCGCGAGCCCTGTCTTACGGAGACTCCGCAAGCAGGCGCGGACGCTGAGGGCGGCCATCCTTGAAAAACTCTCGAATATCATGGACGGCCTGAAGAAGCAGGCCATGGTCATGGAAGACCTGGTCACGGTCCGCAACGAGCGGTATGTGATCCCCTTGAGGCACGACTACGGCAGCCATATCAAGGGCATCACCCACGACTATTCCCGCAGCAACAAGACCGCCTATGTAGAGCCCCTGGCAGTGGTGGACGAGAACAACACCCTCAATCAGATACGATCCGACATCAAAGAAGAGGAGATCGGGATCTTAAGGGACCTGACCTCGCTGATCCTCGCGCACGGCGCGGCCATCCGGGAAAACCTCGAGACATACGGCCGGCTCGATCTGATCCATGCGAGCGCCTGCTGGGCAATCAAACACAATGCCGTCATTCCGGGGCTCTCCAGGGAAGGGATCGAGATCGAGGGCGCGCGGCACCCCGTGCTCCTTAACCGGCTGGGGAGGAATCGGACCGTGCCGCTCGACATCCGGATGCCCGGCGACAAGGACTGCCTCATCATCTCAGGTCCGAACGCGGGCGGCAAGACCGTGGCCCTCAAGACGCTGGGGCTTCTGATGCTCATGGCAAAGAGCGGACTTGCCATTCCGGCAAAGGAAAACTCCGTGATCTATCCGGTGGGCACGATCTGGGTGGAGATGGACACGAACCAGGACATTCAGCACGGCCTGTCGTCGTTTACGGCCCATGCGCTCTCGCTCAAAAAGATCTATGAAGGGCTCGCCGAAGGGGACCTCGTGCTCCTGGACGAGCCGGGCACAGGCACCGATCCCGCGCAGGGGGCGGCCATTGCGGTGAGCTGCATCGATGCATACCGGAAGAAAGGGGCACGGGTGGTCGTGACCTCGCACGCGGACCTGATCAAGCTCTACGGGCTCTCCAGCCAGGGAGTGGAAAACGCTGCCACCGCCTTCGACGACACCGGACACAGGCCGCTGTATTGCCTCCAGTACGGTGTGATCGGCCAGAGCAGGGCCTTCGACATCCTCACCTCCATCGACTTCCCCCAGGAGATTCTGCGCGAGGCTGAAGGAATTGCATCCCGCGAGGGCAGCTCAGCACTGGCAAAGGCCATGGAGGACATGGCCAATACCGCCTCGCTGAAAGAACAGGCGGCCCGCGAGGCCGAGCAGGCGGCAATCTTCAGGGAAAAAGCCGAGCAGGCCTATCAGGAGATGGAGCGCGAGAAGGTCGAGCTCTCGCTCAGGTACAGGCGGATTATGGAGCAGGTGAAAGAGCTCTCCCGCAAACCCCAGCCCAAAGAGCGGATCGAGCGGGTCCGGGCATCGGATGAGGCCAGAGAGATCGAGGCTGTGCTTCAAAACGTGGAGCCTGCCCGGGTGCTCGAGGTGCAGCCCGGTTCCTCGGTCATCCTCAAGGGGACCGGTGCCAGGGGCAGGGTGGTGGATGTCTCCCGCGATCAGGCCCAGGTGCTCATGGGAGACAAGCGTCTGAAGGTGAATCTGGATCAGGTCGAGCCGACCGGGCCCGATGAAGAGGGGAAGCGTGAGCGGGTGCGGGTGAGATCACAGGTGTCTTCCGGGTATGTATTTCCGGTAAAGGTCGTGGGCATGCGGGTGGACGAGGCCCTGCCAATCGTCGAGAAGGCAGTGGATCAGGCCCTCATATCGGGCCAGCCGCAGATCGAGATCATCCACGGCTCAGGCACGGGCCGGTTGAAGAGCGCTATCCGGGCATATTTGAAAGGACTTGGCGTTGTGAAGGGAATATCCGACAGCCCCATGAGCGAAGGGGGCGGGAACAAAACCATTGTCATGTTTGAAGCAGGCTGATGGACAGGGTTGATGTTGAAAAGATAAAGGGCTCCATCGACATTGTCCCGGTGATCTCAGGGTATGTGAACCTGAAGAAAAGGGGGCGAACGTACGTGGGCTTGTGTCCGTTCCATACCGAGAAGACACCCTCGTTCCATGTCGACTCCGCGAGGCAGACCTACAAGTGCTTCGGGTGCGGCAAGGGAGGCGATGTCTTCAGCTTTCTCATGGAGATCAAGGGCATAAGCTTTCCGGAAGCACTCCAGGAGCTGGCCGGGCAGGCCGGCGTCACGCTTGAGAAACCGGGCAGGCGGCAGAGCTCGGAGAAGAGAAAGCTCTACGAGGCCAATCGTCTGGCCCTCACGTTCTACCGCGACATGCTGCGCTCCTCGCAGGGCCAGGGCGCCATGTCGTACCTGAAGGAGCGGGAGCTGTCGCAGGAGACCATCGACGCCTTCGAGCTGGGCTATGCCCCGGACTCGTGGGACTCCCTGCTCCGGCTCTTCAGGTCCCGGGGCGTCCCGCCCGAGGTGGGGGCCAGGTGCGGGCTCTTCATCGAGCGGGACTCGGGCGGGCATTATGACCGGTTCCGCAACCGGGTCATCTTCCCCATCCGGGACATCTCATCTGAGGTGATCGGGTTCGGTGCCCGGATACTCGGCCCAGGAGAGCCCAAGTATCTCAACACCCCCGAGTCGGCCATATTCAAGAAGCGCAAGGTCCTCTACAATCTCCACCGGGTCAAGGGACTGCTCAGGAACACCGGCGCGGTGGTGGTGGAGGGCTATATGGACGTGGTCTCTCTGAGCAATGCAGGGTTTCATGAGGCAGTGGCCACCCTGGGCACCGCGCTGAGCGAGGACCATGTTCAGCTCCTGAGCAGGTTTACCGACAAGGTCAATCTGGTGTTCGACGGCGACGCCGCAGGCAGGAATGCCATGGTGCGCGCCGTGGAGCCGTTTCTCGGCTTTGATCTCGTGCCCCGGGCAGTGCTGCTGCCCGATGGAAAAGACCCGGACGATGTCGCGCGGACCGACAGGGAATTGTGGGGCGAGCTGCTGGCCGGGGCCCCGTCGCTGTGGGATTTCATTTTTGATGAATCCTTTTCCACTCGTGATACATCGAAACTTGAAGATAAAAAGAGCCTTATGAAGGAACTTGTTCCCGTCATCTCCGGCGTACGGGACCCGCTTTTCCGGGAGATCCTGGCGCAGAGATTGTCTTTGAGGCTTGGTGTCTCCCAGGAAGTCGTTGTCCGGGAGATGAAACAGGGGCGTGGTGACGGGAGACCCGCGGCCCCTTCCCGGAGCACGCCTGGTGAGCGCCGGCCGGTGGAAGAAATCATGATGCGGCTCATGCTTTTCGATGACCGTGCGATAAGAATGGTAAAGCTGCTTGGCTTTGCAGGGGAGTTCAGAGACAACGATCTTTCCGCGCTTGTCCGATACCTGATGGATCACGGCAAAGAGGGACTGGATGCGCCAGAGTGTCCGGACCGCATCAGGTATGTGGCTTCCCGCATCATGGCTGACGGCGAATTTCCCGGAGACCCGACCAAGGCCCTGATCGACATGGGCTGCCGGTTCAAAAGCCGGACCATCGACGCGGACATACAGAGGATACAGCACGAGCTGATTCAGGCTGAGGAAAACAGCGACCGGGCAAAGAGAAACAGTCTGCTCGTGGAGCGTCAGAACAAAGCCAACGAGAGAAAACACATACGAGCGTATGTGATGGAGGTGCTACAGAGGATATGAACGAGAAAAAGGCCTATACCAAAGAAGTGAAGAAACTGCTTGCCATGGGGAAGTCCAGGGGCTACCTCACCTATAACGAGGTCAACGATGCCCTCCCCGATGACACGATCACCCCCGACGATCTCGAAGATGTCATGGACCTTTTCTCCGAAAAGGATATCCAGCTCGTGGACACCGAGGAAGATTACGAAGATAACGATGACGAGCCCGATATTCAGGAAGAAAGCGCCTTGCGGTCGCCTGACCCCGTAAAGATGTATCTGCACGAGATGGGCTCGGTATCCCTGCTGTCCCGGGAAGATGAAACCGAGATTGCCAAGAGAATCGAGGCAGGGCAGCGCCAGATCTTAAACGTCATCATCAATTCTCCGGTAACGGTAAAAGAGGTCATCCAGATCGGGGCTGCCCTGAAGGCCGGCGAGATCAGGCTCAAGGACGTGGTGGATATCGACGACATGTTCGATGTCGAGGAAGATAGCGCCGGCGCGAAGGTCCTGGAGATCATCGGCGATATCGAGACCAGGCAGACCGACCTCAAGAATCTGAAGGTGCAGTTCTTCCATGCAACCACCCCTGCCCGGAAAGACAAGATCAAGCACGAGATGGCCGCCGTGAGCCGGGACATTGTGCGGCTCATTCACGACATCCACTTCCTGCCCGAGCAGATCGAGCTCTTCGGCAACCGGCTCAAGGAGCTCAAGCGCCAGATCGAGACCAAGGAAGGCATCCTCTCTCTCTATGAGCAGCGCTTTGCCCGCGACATGGACGAGATCAGGGAGCTCCATGATCTGATCTGTCCGGGCGGCGGGAACGCACAGATGAGCGAGAACACAGAGGTGTGCGCCTTTCTGGAAAAGCACACCCTCTCTCCGGAAGAGTTCGGAGTTATCACAGAGGAGCTGGAAAAAATCATCAGGGACATCAAGGTCCTCGAGATCGAGGGCGGGCTCACTGCGCACGGGCTCAAGAAAGCCGTGCGAATCCTGGAGGAAGCCGAGGCCAGGACCAATGCCGCCAAGACCGAGCTCATCCAGGCGAACCTGAGGCTGGTGGTGAGCATCGCAAAGAAGTACGTGAACCGGGGATTACAGTTTCTGGA
>Ga0172382_10002010_pt1 | contig 34920 bp, 29 predicted proteins | sample Leawel138RmetaG_FD_122245 | JGI IMG/M metagenome (GOLD analysis project Ga0172382, IMG submission 122245) | Leachate microbial communities from a municipal landfill in Southern Ontario, Canada - Leachate well 138R metaG | ecosystem: Engineered > Solid waste > Landfill > Unclassified | place...
ATCCTGTTTACAAAATTATGATGTCACAATAGCAATAGCCCATATTTTGTCAAGAAGTATCTGGTTAAAATTAGGAGTTTTTTCACAGCCTCTTTTAGCCGGGCGTTTCACCGACTTCAGTCGGTTTTAAGTACTTTTAATTTCAACCTTTTACACGTACTATTGAAATAGATTTATGTGACAAATATAGAATGTCGTTTTTGTATTTTATGCTATGTTAAAGAAGTAATAAGACCTTTTTAAAAACCGGTTAAACCAGTTGGAGTTGCTCTTGCGTAAGACCAATGCTACCATGTTGTTACACACTTTTATCCTCGTGCTTCAAAAACCGACTGAAGTCGGTGAAACGCCCGGCTAAAGCCAGGGGATACAAGGCTTTAGCTAAGCCCTATCAACTATCAACTATCAACTATCAACTAAGCCAACTCCCGACTGGCGCCTGGACACCTGCGCCAATCCCCTTCTCTTTTTGCTCCCAATCCACCCCCCACGATTGATCTTTGGCACAGCATGGCATTTTTCTCTGGACAACAAAACGCATTTGATATTTATGACTTTAATCGCTTTATTGCGATAAAATACAATGAAAAAGGAATGGAATATGAGTTCTGACTCGGATAACCCTCTGCACAATATTCGCAATATCGGGATCATGGCACACATCGATGCCGGTAAGACGACCACCACAGAAAGAATTCTCTTTTACGCGGGATTTTTGCATAAGATGGGTGAAGTGCATGATGGGAATGCTTTTACAGATTGGATGGAACAGGAGCGTGAACGTGGGATCACAATCACCTCAGCCACGGTCACCTGTGTGTGGAAAGACAAGCGTATCAATATCATAGACACTCCCGGTCATGTGGATTTTACCGCCGAGGTGGAGCGCAGCCTGCGCATCTTGGATGGAGCCGTGGGCGTGTTTTGTGCTGTGGGAGGCGTGGAGCCCCAATCCGAGACCGTTTGGCACCAAGCGGATCGTTATCATATTCCCAGATTGGCTTATATCAACAAAATTGACCGCATCGGCGCCGATTATGAGCGCGTGGTGCAGATGATACACGAGCGGCTCAATCCCAACGCCGTTCCCGTCAATATCCCCCTGGGCAAGGAAGAGGATTTGGAAGGCATCGTGGATCTGATCAGCATGAAGCTGTGGACCTTTGATCCCCTCACCCAAGGTGGAGTGATGCATTTGGAAGAGATTCCAGAGAAACACATGGCGGAAGTGCGCGAAAAGCGTAATGCCCTCTTGGAAGCCGTGGCGGAATACGACGATGAATTGATGATGAAATATCTGGAAGGGGAGGAGCTGCCTGAGGAGCTCATCCGCCGGGCAATCCGCAAGGGAACCATCCACCATGGCTTTATTCCCGTGCTGTGTGGCTCTTCGCTCAAAAACAAAGGTGTACAGCTGCTGTTGGATGCCATCTGCGATTATTTGCCCTCGCCCCTGGAGGTTCAGCCCTGTATGGGGATGATACCCGGAAATCCTGAAAAGCAGTGTGTGGCACCCGATCCCAAGTCTCCCTTCGTGGCGCTGGCATTCAAGGTGCAGATCGATAAATATGTGGGCAAGCTGGTTTACGTGAGAGTATATGCGGGCACCCTGAAAAAGGGGGCAATGATAGTGAATCAGACCAATGGCAAGCGCGAGCGCGTGGGGCGCATCCTGCAGATGATGAGCAACCGCAAAAACGATCTCGACGAGCTGCATGCCGGTGATATCGCAGCTTTGGTGGGGACCCGCTTTCTGGTAACCGGAGATACCATCACCGATGGTCAAACAGAGATTCATCTCTCCAATATCAATTTCCCCGATGCCGTGATTTCGATTGCCATCGAGCCTCGCACCAAGGCGGATCAAGACAACCTGGCTTCTGCTTTGGAACGCCTGCAGGAAGAGGATCCCACCTTCAAGGTGCATGTGGATAAAGACAGCGGCCAGACCCTGATTTCTGGTATGGGCGAGCTGCATCTGGATATCCTGGTGGATAGGATGAAGCGTGAATTCAACGTTTCTGCCAATGTGGGCAATCCTCAGGTCACCTACAAAGAGACGATTTCCAAGACGGTGACAGCCGCAGAAATCTTCGAGAGGGAGATGAATGGCAAGGGCAATTTTGCCAAGGTGGCTTTCCGGCTGAGCCCCATCTGTCTTGATGATTTGGAGCAAGACCAGAAAAACCGCTTTAGCATCGCCGTGACGCCAGACAAAGTGCCGCAGGAATATTGGAAATCCATCGAAGAAGCAGCGTTGAATGCGCTCAACGATGGTCCCCTCATCAGCGGCTTTGTGGAGCGGGTGCATCTGGAATTGATTGATGGAGCCTTTAACCCAGTGGATTCCAACGAGTTGGCATTCCGCATCGCCACCTCACTTGCCATTGGCAAGGCTCTCCGCGAAGCTGATCCGGTGATTATGGAGCCGGTGATGCAATTAACCGTTCTCAGCCCGGAAGACTTTGTGGGAGATATCATCTCGGATATCAATTCCAAGCGAGGCAGAATAGAAATCCTGCGTCAACACAACCAGTATCAGCAGGAGATCATCGCCAGCGTTCCCCTTTCCGAGCTCTTTGGCTATGCCACGCGGGTTCGCTCGCTCAGCCAGGGCAGAGCCATTTACACACTCGAGTTTAAACAGTTTGAGATAACGCCGCCCACAGTGCAGAGCGCAGTGTTGAGGCGCATCCGCGGTTATGCTGAATAAGCTGTTTGCAAATTGCGTTATCTGGCTTAAATTTTAATATGATATATAAAGGAGTTTGCTATGAAAATCGATCTTAGCTTTAGTGGTGACGTTGCCAGCATGAAGATAGAGGGTATTCTCAATAGCGAAAATGCTCACCTTCTGCAGGAGAAGCTAACGGAAGTGCTCAAATCAGATGCGTTGCTTTTAGAGCTTGATTTTTTTGAATGTCGCAATATCAGCAGCACTGGCATCGGCAAGATTTTGTTGTTTTACAAGGATTTTATCGGAAAAGGCGGAGAAATAGAGGTTATTCGCTCTTCAACCAGCGTGTATGAACTCTTTTCCATGCTCAAAATCAATCAACTCTTCACCGTAAACGCCTGACGCCAAGCCTTCTTATGCACAGAATACTTGTAGTGGATGACAGCCAGAGCATAGTGCTCAGCCTCAGTAAGATTCTGGAAATCAATGGCTATGAGGTGGATTATGCCCTCAACGCCAGTGAAGCTTTACACAAAATCAGCACCAAGAATTATGGCGTGGCTGTGTGTGATATCGAGATGCCGGGGCTTTCCGGATTAAGCTTTTTGGAGAAGGTGCGCAAGGAGTATGACAACGAGGTGGAGGTAATCCTGATGACAGGACATCTGGATCAGGAGTATTTCCTCCAAGCCATCCGGCTGGGCGCCGCTGATTTTATCCGCAAGCCCGTGGAATCCCAAGTCTTGGTCAATTCCATCACCCGCATCATGGAACGCCGGAATCAAAAGCATGATCTGGGACGTTTCTTCAGCAGCATGCTGCGCACCAATGTTTGTTTTGAGCTGGACCCAAACTTTTATTGGGAATCAAACTTTAGCAAAGCCGTGAATGGCTTTCTGAAAAATGCCTTGAGGCTGAAGCGAAACTTTATCAACGAACTGCTCTTATGTATGGATGAGATGATCTCCAACGCCATGATCCATGGCACTTTGGAGCTGAATAGCCAACAGCGTCTCTTCAATATGGAAGAGCTGCGCCAACTGATGGAAGAGCACAAGGAAAGCGGCAACAAAATGGACAGAACCATACACGTCTGCATCGAAATGGACTTGCGTTACAACACCATCAGCATCAGCGTGGAAGACGGTGGCAATGGATTTGATCATGAGGCATGGCTGCGCAAGCTGGAACAGCAGAAGGATGTGAATCAAGGCGCTCATGGGCGCGGCATCTCCATGCTTTATTATCTTAGCGACAAGATTAGTTTCGACAATGGCGGCCGCAAGGTAACCATCACCCGCCGCATCCCCAGGGATTGATTTGTTCAGCCCCCAATGAAGCTCTCCCACCTCTACCGCCACAGCCTATTGCAAGCCAAAGAGCTGGGAGTGCCAGATTCCGCCGTAAGGCTGCTGTTGGCAGAGACCTTGAAGCTGGGTAATGCAGAGCTTGACACCCTGCCAGATAAAGAGATTGGGGCTGATCAACAAGAGCTGTGGCTACAGCGTTTGCACAGGCTTCTAAAAGGGGAACCCGCCCAATATATAGCCCAGCAGGCATGGTTTTGGGGATTTGCCCTCAAGATACAGCCGGGAGTGTTGATCCCACGTCCGGAGACGGAAGGGCTGGTGGAGCTGATGTTGCCCCGTCTGCAGCCAGGCATCAAGGTGTTGGATTGCTGCACGGGAAGCGGTGCCATCGCTATCGCCCTCTCCCAGCTTAAGCCTGATATCAAGGTATTTGCCACCGATATCAGTGCCCCTGCCATCAATCTGGCTATTCACAACGCCAGCCTCCACAGCGCCGCCATCAGGTTTTATCAATGTGACCTCTTTCCCGCCATACAGCACAGCTTCGATATCATCGTCTCCAATCCACCGTATATCAGTGAGGCAGAATACCGGAATCTGGACGGCGTGGTGAAGGATTATGAGCCCTCTGAGGCACTGCTTTCCGGGGAGGATGGGCTCCACCATATCACACGCATCCTGCAGGAAGCTCCCTTGCACTTGAAAGATGGTGGGCTCTTGTATTTGGAACACGGAGCCACCCAGCGGGAGGCTATCCTCAAGCTGGCGGATGCCGCACACTGGAAGCTGGATTATGCCGGAGACGACCTGGCGGGCTATGCACGCTATCTGGTCTTTTCACATCACAAATAATAAAGCCAACAGCCGGGCACAACCCGGATTTTGGGAGGAATAAATGGATAGATTTATAATTGAAGGAAGCCGCGACCTCAGCGGCAGCATCAACGTGAGCGGTGCCAAAAACGCCATCCTGCCGGCAATGGCAACCGCCCTCTTGGCAGCGGGCAAATCCACCCTGCTCAACGTTCCCAACCTCATCGATCTGAAAACGATGAGCCACCTCCTGCGCGTCCTTGGTGCCAGGGTGGAGTATGAATCTGGCAGCATGGCGATTGATGCCAGTGATCTTTGCTACAACGAAGCCCCTTACGAGCTGGTGAGCAAAATGCGCGCATCCGTTTACGTCTTGGGTCCGCTTTTGGCAAGGCTCAAGGAGGCTCGCGTGTCCTTTCCCGGAGGTTGCGCCATCGGCACCCGTCCTGTGGATTTGCACCTCAAGGCGATGGAAGCCCTGGGCGCCACCATCAATATCGAGCACGGCTATATCCATGCCGTTGCCAAGGAACTGAAAGGCGCCGATATCCACTTTGAAAAATCCAGCGTTGGCGCCACCATCAACGCCCTGATGGCAGCTGTTTTGGCAAAGGGAACCACCCGTATGTTCAACGCCGCGATGGAGCCGGAGGTGGATTCCACCATCGATATGCTAAACCAGATGGGCGCACGCATCACAGGCGTGGGCAGCACCACCCTCACCATCGAGGGCGTGGAAAGCCTGAATCCCGTGGAAATCCGCATGATTCCAGACCGCATCGAAGCCGGCACCTTCCTCATAGTGGGAGCGCTCAGCACGGCTCCCATCACGGTAACCAATTGCCAGCCAGACCATTTGGAAGCTTTGATCACCCAACTGCGTAGCGCCGGCTGTGAGCTGGAAATAGAGGAAAGCAGCATCACCGTGATCCCTCCCAAGGTGATCAAACCAACGGATATCATTACCCTGCCCCACCCCGGTTTCCCCACCGATCTGCAGGCTCAATTCACCGTCCTGATGGCGCATGCAGATGGAATCAGCTATGTGGAAGACACCGTTTTCCCAGACCGCTTTATGCATGTGGCAGAGCTGAATAGATTGCAGGCAAATATCACGATGAACCGCAACGTTGCCACCATCAAAGGCGTTCCCCAGCTTAGCGGAGCCGAGGTGATGGCCACCGATCTCAGAGCCAGTGCCGCCCTCGTTTTGGCAGGTATGGCTGCCAAGGGGCAAACCATCGTTTCCCGCATCTATCACATCGATCGTGGCTATGACCGCATAGAGGAAAAGCTGAATGGAATCGGAGCGCGTATCACCCGGGAAAATGCCTGAACCCATCCTGGTAACCGGAGGCGCGGGCTTCATCGGTTCCCACCTCTGCGAAGCCCTCTTGGATGAGGGCTGGGAGCTGTGGTGTGTGGATAACTTTTGTGATTTTTATGCACCCGCCACCAAGGAAGCCAATATCGCCCCTTTGCTGTCTCATCCCTCGTTTCACCTCATCAGAGCCGATATCAGGGATAAGGAAGCGATGCGCCAGCTCTTTGCCCAGAGGAAGTTTTATGCCGTCTGCCATTTGGCAGCGATGGCAGGGGTGAGACCCTCCATCCAAGATCCAGAGCTGTATATGGATGTAAATATCAATGGCACCCTCCAGCTTTTGCAGCTCTGTAAAGAGTATGGCGTCCAGCGCTTTATCTTTGCCTCATCCTCCTCCGTGTATGGCAACAGCCCCAGCTTTCCCTCCCGTGAGACGGATTTTGTGGATCATCCCATTTCACCTTATGCAGCCAGCAAAAAGGCGGGCGAATTGCTCTGCCACACCTGGCATCACCTCTGGGGGATTTCCATTGTTTGCCTGAGGTTTTTCACCGTGTATGGTCCCCGGCAAAGACCCGATCTCGCCATCCACAAATTTGCCTCCCTCTTGGCAAAAGACCAGCCGCTGCCCTACTTTGGAGATGGAGAATCCAGCCGGGATTATACCTATATAGAAGACACCATCGCCGGCATCCGGGCAACGCTCAGCTTTTTGGAATCAGGCAGCAGATTTGAGGTGATTAATCTGGGCAACGACCATGCCATCCCGCTTTGTGAGGTGGTGCAGGAGCTGGAGAGATTAAGCGGCAAAAAAGCCCAAATCCAGAGCCTGCCCGCACAAGAGGGAGACGTGCACCACACCCGCGCCTGCATCCAGAAAGCACATCAGCTGTTGGGTTACCACCCCCAAACGAGCTTCCAACAGGGAATGCAGCGCTTTTGGGACTGGTTTGAAAGGCAGGGGAAACAGGAGTAACGATGTTTTATCTGAATACAAAAGTAATGTTTGGCAATGCCGCCCTCCAGCGCTCTGTGCCACTACTGGCAGGCATGGGACAGAGAGCCCTCTTGGTGACGGGCAAGCGCAGCGCCATCGCCAGCGGAGCTTTGGCAGATTTGGGGCCAGTACTTACTGCCAACGGTATCCAGTGGCACACCTTTGATGGGGTGAGCGAAAACCCAGATTTGGATACCATTATGGCAGGCAAAGAGCAGTTCTTGGCAGGTAATTGCGACTTTGTAATCGGCATCGGCGGAGGCAGTCCCCTGGATGCCGCCAAAGCCATCAGCATGGCAGCCGCCAATGATTTGAAGAAATCCCAGCTTTACTCCACTGAAGAATTCCGCCGCGCCTACCCCATTGTAGCCATCCCCACCACTGCGGGAACTGGCTCTGAAGTAACCCAATACAGCGTTCTAAATGATAACAAAAGAAATATCAAAGCCGGATGGGGACATGAATTGGCATTCCCCACCTTGGCTATCATCGATCCCCGCTACACGTTTAGTTGTTCCTATCACGTCACCCTCAATACCGCCGTGGATGCCCTCAGCCACCTTTTGGAAGGGCTGTATTCACAAAATAGGGAACCAATCATCTATCCTCTCATCCACAAAGGAATTGCCCTCATCGTGCAGAATCTGAAGACGACACTGCAGGAGCCACAAAACTATGCCGGACGTGAGGCGTTGGCACTGGCATCAATGTATGGCGGCATGGCAATCGCACAAAGCAGCACCAGCCTGCAACACTCCATCGGCTATCCGCTCACCACCACATTTGATGTACCCCACGGCTTGGCAAATGGCATCGTGATGCCACAGATGATGGAGCTTTTCTGGGATGCGGCAGGGGACTTGGTGAAAGACGCCTTGGGCAGCTTTGGATATACACGTGCGGAATTTCTGGCATGGCTGGAAAGCCTGAACCTGCAGGCAGAGATGACGATAGACGAGCAGTTTATCCAAGATAAAGTGCCGGAAGTGATGGCATCACGCAATATGGCAAATAATCCCCTGACAGTTGATGCAGAGGATATTGCCGCTATCTACAGGAGCCTGATATGAGCCTGCGCAAAGAATTTGATGACAAGCGGGAAAGGCTTACCCTGCTTACTTTGGACAACGCCAACCTGGATATAAAACGCTTTTTTGCCCTGGATAGCTCTGCCTATCGGGAGGGTGCGTTGTCCGTGCAAACCAAGGAGCTGCTGGGATTGGTGGCATCACTGGTTCTGAGGTGTGACGATTGCATCTTCTACCACCTGGGACGCTGTAAGGATGAAGGCTTGGAGGATGCAGAATTCTTGGAAGCCCTCAATATCGCCCTGGTGGTGGGAGGATCCATCGTGATTCCCCATCTGCGCAGGGCCATGGAATACTGGCTGGATCTTAATAAGGCATAAACAAGCGCAAACCCTGCAGGTATTCATGCAAAAGAGGACACAAACTGAAGCAATAACCAACTCGTAAATGCGCGATTGAGCCCTTATTACGGAAGTATGATTGCGTAATACAGCCCTTATTGCGAAAGTATAAATACGTAATACGGGATATTGTGCTTGACAACTCTCTTGTCCAACCAATATTGGTTCCCATAGATTAAAAGCAAACAGGAGATGATATCATGCCCACATTTATACCGCGTCAGATTACAGACAATATTCTCAGCCGGCTGCATTCTGGCAAAGCCATCATCATCTTTGGTCCCCGCCAAAGCGGTAAAACCACCCTGCTCAACAATCTATCCAAACATTTGGATAAGATATTATATCTCAATTGTGACGATGCTCAGGATCGTCAGGCATTGGAAAATCAATCCCTGAGCCACCTCAAATCTGTGGTGGGCACATATAAAAGTCTTCTTATAGACGAAGCGCAGCGTGTGTCGGGGATTGGGCTCAGCCTCAAAATCCTCGTCGATAATATGCCCCAGCTCCAGATTATCGCCACGAGCTCATCATCCTTTGAGCTTTCCAATCAGGTCTCCGAACCCCTCACCGGCAGGAAATACGAATATCTGCTGTTACCCATCGCATTCCAGGAACTTTTGGCACATCATGGCGGCTTTAGCGAAAGAAAAGAACTCACCAGACGCCTCGTTTTTGGCGCATATCCTGATATCATCAATAACCCCGGGCAAGAAACAGAACTCCTGAATCTCCTCGCAGGCTCTTACCTGTTCAAAGATGTGTTCTCTTTTCAAGACCTCCGGCGCCCCGAACTTTTAAAAAGCATCCTGCGCGCGCTGGCACTACAAATAAGCTCCGAGGTATCCTATACCGAATTAGCCCAGCTTGCAGGTACAAACCACGTCACCATTCAGCGCTATATCCAGCTTCTGGAAGCCGCATTCATCATTTTCCGCCTGCCAAATTATAGCACGAACCAACGTAATGAAATCAAGCGCTCCCGCAAAATCTATTTTTGGGATAATGGTGTCCGCAATTCGCTAATCAATGATTTTCGAGACTTGGAAAACCGCAACGATATCGGAAGCCTGTGGGAAAACTACTTGGTATCTGAACGGCTAAAGTATCTGCGCAACAATCAATTGTATCGCTCATCCTTCTTTTGGCGCAGCCTGCATCAAAGCGAAATAGACTATTTGGAGCTCTATGAAGATAAACTGGATGCCTACGAAATGAAATGGAATCCCAAACGCAAAGCACAAAGCAGAGCCTTTAGCAGCCTCTATCCCCATGCAAAATTTAATCTGATCCACCCGGATAATTATACGTCCTTTTTGTCATAGATTGCGGGTTTACGGTTGAGATTTGCTACCCTCATTTGAGCGTGCTTCGCACTGCTATGATGCGGATAGCGTCGCTTGTGTTTGATGTGAAATGCCATCTCTCCGAGACTCTTTAAGGAGCTCGCTGCGCTCGCATTTTTTAACCACGAAAAATACGAAAACACACGAAAAGACTTACATAACATCTCCGTAATACTATGGGAACTATAGCGTTAGCAGGTCAATGCGCCGCCTCCTACCCCCTGGTTTTAGCGGGCGTTTCGGCGACCTCAGTCTGGCTTTAATTATAAGCAACAATTCTATATTTATTATATCTTATGGCTATAATATCTCTCAAAATATAATCACCTTGCTTTCCTTAAAACAAATACCTATCCCCTCACTTACAGGTATATCATAAAACGGTTAAAATCGGCGTGATTGCTCATGCGTAAGACTAATGTTACCATATCGTTATACACATTTATCCTCTGTTTCAAATACCAACTGAAGTCTCCGAAACGCCCGGCTGAAGCCTGGTGATACAACACTCCTTCCTCATTAGCCTCCCTTGTACCACCCTTGTCTCACCCTTGTCTCACCCTTGTCGAGACAAAGGAGAGACAAGGGTGGTTAATGGGCAAGCCACAGGTTTGTACCTCATCATTCGATATTCATTACTCATAATTCATCGCGTGCGGCAGCGAGCTCCCTTGATCCTCTGCCCTCCAATCCCATAGGCAAAAAAAAGACCGCACAGGAGATCCATGCGGCCTTTTTATCGTTTGTTTGGGTCTATTAGATTTCGCTAAGTATCTTATTCATCAGAGCCTTTGCATCATCACGAACCAAATAGGAAAGCGGGAAGCCAAACAGCCAGGTTTTGCTGCTGGCATTGGTGTGACGCAAACCTATGGGTCGATTGTTGTAAAGGTCATATTCCTCTTGAGTGGGAGGAGACATGTGATAGCCCACCGGTTTGCAGCCCAGTTTGTAAATGAAGCTATTGCCGGGTCTGCTGCCCAGATCATTTTTGAACATCGATATTGCGGAGAGGCCATTATGTAAATTCACCAGCGCATTGATGCTGGGGTTATCATCACCAAATGCCACCCTCGCATCCGGATATCCGGCGTCACCCACGGCTTTTTGCAAGTATGCCCTTTGGATGAGGCTGTTGCTTAGCTCTTGCACGTTGTCATTTGCATACATCAGTCCCAATTGACCGAGGAATGTTTTTTGTCTTAATGACACAAATCCTTGCAGGATGCCGGGCAGTTTGGATGTGTGGGAAATAACGAGGTTTCCTCCTTGGTTCAGGAAGAGGCTCATGCTGTCGTTTTCATAGGTGAGGTTTCCGCCTTCGGTGGAGCGGTCACTGTGATAAATCACCAACTTATAATTCTGCAAATCTGTTGGGGAGAGGCGGCGATGCCTGTAATCCTTGGGCAAATCTGCATATTTGATGGTGGTGATGGATCCGGTATAATCTGACAGCATATAAGCGTAGTTACTGTCTATTCCACCATCCATGACGGGGGTATCGGTTTCGTCATCAATAATCAGGATACCTTCGCGCTGTGCCAAAGGTTTGGGCGGTTGCAAGCTAAAGTTGAAGACGGCGGGAATGGGATCCACTTCATCCTGAAGGTCCACGCAGCGCACTTCAAACTTATGAAGCCCGCTTGATACTTTGTTCGAGGTCAAAACCACGGTTTGTCCCATCGGCGAATACAGCGGGATGCGCAGCCATTTTTTGCCATCCGGGTCTATTTTATAGCGGCTGGGATCATTGGCATAGGGGGCGTATTCAAACTCCATATCGTCATATCGGAGGTCAAAGTGTGTGATCTCGCTGAAATAGTTGGCTCCGGTATCGCGGTCCAACACGGTGTCTATCTTGAGGTCAAACGGATCATCCGTGGGGTTTGTGGATCCGGAAATATTCACCGTGCCATACTCTCCGCTCCAGCCCCATCTGATAAAGACCTTCATATTGGCGCTGTTGATGGCTGAATAATTGTCATCCAAATCAAAGAAGAAGTGCGTGGCAAGTCTGGTTTCGCCGCCCACGATGGTAAATGGCAACACGTCTGCAGGATTGTCTTCTTCATAATCCTGATAGTGGTGGTCTCCCAAAGCATAGGATTTTTGATCATAAAGAAGTGTTTTGGGGCGGAATCCATCTTTGACGGCAAAGAGGATGGAGGTGGAATCGCTGACGGTGGACATCACTCCTGCCATGTCATAAACACGCGCCAAGATTCTGGTGCGGGTTTGTAACACGCCATCCACAATATCGTATGTGAGACCGGGGTTGGTGTGTCTGGTAAGCAGGAAGGTTTCAATATCCGGATCATCTGAGTTTACAGTATTGAACCAATCGGTTTCTGTGCCAGCGATTGCCAATGTGTCTGTATCCACTTTAAGCATCTTAAATTCATATTTAAAGGGTAGTTCCGGGATGAAGGGATCAAAATCATGCATGGCAAAGCTGAGCCTGATTCCAGAGCCCACTTCCTTGCCGCCGGGATTGCCCCGGGTGGTGGATATAAAACAGCGGGGGCGTGCAGAGGTGGCTTGAAACTTTCTCCAAGCAGCTTCCTGGGTAATATCGCCACGGTTGTCGATGGCGATTACTTCAAACTTGCTGAGTTTTACCATGGGTTCGCCATTTTCATCTGCAGCGGGGAAGTTGATAACGGCATATTTTTTGTTTGTCCAAATGGAGCGGCGTGCTTCGGGGTTATCCAAAGGGATGTCTTGGTTGGCATTGGGCATATAGTGCATCACCCAGCCGGGGCCGTATTTATCCAGCACATTCTTGGGTGTGATATCGCCAGCCATATCCACAAATTGGTTTCCGGGTGTGGAGATGGGGTTGCCAGCATTATCCAAAACCCTGTAAGCAAATCCTGAGATTACGCCATCAGGATCAGTGGCATGCCAGTAAATTTTTTGTTGGAACACAAAAAGTGAATCCTCATAGGGCTTCAAGAGATCGGAATCGTCATAGCCTTCATAGGATGTAATGGTGATGGTTGGGGCCTGGTTGGCCTTCAAAGAGCCAGATTTGCCACAACCTGCAATCATGAAAACGATTGCCAGCGTCATCATTGACATTACAAGGATCTTAATCCTTTTACGTTGCATCGTTCCTCCCAAACAGGTTAGGTTTATTTCTTATGAGTATCATCAAAAATAAGACTGAGAAAACCGTCAATACTTTTATTGTCTTGATCTATCCCCATGTATGCCCTCAGCAGGTTCAAAAAGAGCACCGAAGAGGTTACTATGCCCACACCTCCGGGCACGGGTGAGATCGCCAAAGACTTGTCTATACAAGAGTTATAATCTATATCGCCCACATATCCCTGCTTGCCTTCCTCGTCTATAACTTCATTGATACCAACGTCTATTAAAATTGCATTTTCTTTTATCATGTCTGCGGTCACAAAGCCGGCTCTGCCCAAAGCTGCCACCACGATATCCGCCTGCCGGGTGAGTTCCTTCAGCTGAAGACTGCGGCTGTGAACCACGGAAACGGTGGCGTCGGCAAAGGGCTTTTTCCACAGCAGCATATTCGCCAGAGGCTTGCCCACCACGGCGCTGCGGCCGATGATCACGATGTGGCGTCCTTTGGTCTCTATCCCATAATATTTGAGCATGGTGTAAACCGCTGTGGGGGTGCAGGGGGTGAGCCCGTTGATATCCAGCATCAGGCGCCCCAGGTTGGCGGGATTGAGGCTGTCCATATCCTTGAGGGGATTGATGGCACAGCCGATGGCGTTGGCATCAATATGGCTGGGAAAGGGTTCTTGCACCATAATGCCGTGAATGGAATCGTCTATATTGGCGGCACCAATCAAAGCCAAGAGTTCCTCTTGAGAGGTCTTGGCCGGCAGCTCTTTCATATCCAAATCTATGCCTAATTTGCCGGCGGTGCGGATGATGCTTTGCACATAATAGCTGGAGGCGGCATCACCTGCCACTTGGATCAGGATCATGCGGGGCTTGATGGGTTGGTCTTTGATAGTGTCTTTGATATAATCACGAATGAGTTTGGAAATTGGTTTGCCAATCAGTCTTTTATTCTCAGGAATCATTGTTTTCCACCTTTGTAATCGCTACCTTGCGTTTAATTCTTTGAATGCTTTGTGCCCTTCCGCTGGCGGGGTCGATATCCACCAGCACTGCATTGATCTGGTTTCCCTTGTCAGATGCCTCATAACGGATGGGGACGGATGTTCTAAACTTTTGCAGGATAATGCTCTTGCGCATGCCAATCACGCTGTCATGCGGTCCCGTCATCCCTGCATCAGTGAGATAGGCAGTGCCCAAGGGAAGGATTTCCTCATCTGCAGTCTGAATATGGGTGTGGGTGCCGATCATGGCGCTGATCCTGCCATCCACATGCCAGCCCAAGGCTCTGGTTTCGGCGGTGGATTCGGCATGAAAATCCAGCAGAATGCACCTGTTCTCCTTGGGTTTGGCATCATACCACTCATCAAAAGCGGCAAATGGCGAATCACAGGCAGGCATATAGACTTGGCCGGAAATGCTGATAACAGTGAGGGAAAGCTGGTCTTTGGTGATGGTAAAGCTGAGGCTGCCGGGAGCGCTGTCTGGATAATTGAGCGGTTTCACGATGAGGGGGGTTCTGGCGATATAATCCAGGGATTCCGCCCTGTCCCACAGATGGTTGCCTCCCGTGACGGCATCCACTCCCGCATGCAGGAGGGGACGCAGCGTCTTCTCTGTGAGGCCTTTGCCATCGGCGAGGTTTTCCCCGTTGATGATGACAAAATCAGGCTTCAGCTCGTCTTTCAGTGTTGGCAGATGCTCTTTGAGGATGCTGCGTCCTGCCTTGCCAAAGACATCACCAAAAAAGAGCAGTCTCATTACTTTGCCATCGCCACCTGACGTGTTTCTCGGATTACTGTCACCTTGATCTGACCGGGATATTGCACTTCCCGCTCGATCTGGGCGGCAATCTCAGTTGCCAAAAGTGAGGTCTGGGCATCTTCCACCACTGAGGGTTCCACGATGATGCGCAATTCACGGCCTGCCTGGATGGCATAGGATTTGTGCACACCTTCCACGGCATTGGCAATCTGTTCCAGCTTTGCCAAGCGCTGCATATAGGTTTCCAGCATCTCGCGCCTTGCCCCGGGACGCGCCCCGGAGATGGCATCAGATGCTTGGGTGAGCCCTGCATACACGGAGATGGCTTCCACCTCTTCGTGGTGGGCCTCGATGGCGTTTACGATGATCTTGTTCTCTCCGTTTTTGCGTGCCAGATTGGCTCCGATGATGGCATGGGTTCCGTCAAATTCATGATCCACAGCCTTGCCGATGTCATGCAATAGACCGGCACGGCGGGCAAGCTCTTGATCCAAGCCCAGTTCTGCCGCCAAGATGCCACATATCCAGGCAGCTTCGATGGAGTGTTGCAACACGTTTTGACCATAGCTGGTGCGGTAATGGAGGCGCCCCAACACCTTGATCAGGTTGGGGGAGATATTGTGGATATTGGTTTCCAAAACTGCCTGTTCGCCTATCTTGATCAGGTTTTCATCCATCTCACGGGTGGATTTGTTGATCACCTCTTCAATGCGTCCGGGATGGATGCGGCCATCTGCAATCAGCTTTTCCAAGGCGATGCGCGCCACTTCCCTGCGTACGGGATCAAAGCAGGAAAGCACCACAGCTTCCGGGGTGTCATCTATTATCAAATCCACTCCGGATGCCTTTTCAAAGGTGCGGATATTGCGTCCTTCACGCCCGATGATGCGTCCTTTCATCTCGTCTGAAGGCAGGGAAACCACCGATACTGTGGTCTCGGAAACATGATCAACCGCCATCCTTTGGATAGCTGTGGAGAGGATTTGTGCCACCTTCTTGGAGGTATCCAGCTTTACTTGCTCGATGGTGAGCTTGGCATCGCTTGCCGCCACCTGTCTGGCTTGGGAAATCAGCTCCTCTCGCAGGCGTTCCAGGGCTTCCTCGCGGGAGAGCCCGGCAATGATGGAGAGCCGTTCCTGCTGTTGGGCAATGATGGTTTCCACATCCTTGTTGCGCTGTTGCAGGTCTTCTTCTTTGTTTTTCAGCTTGCGTTCCTGCTCGCTGAGGTTGTTCTCTTTTTTATCCAGTGAATCCAAACGTTTGTCGAGGCTGCTCAGGCGGTCGTTATACTTCTTCTCCTGTATCCTCAGCTCTTTTTGGCGTTCACGAATCTCATCTTCCATGCCGCGCTTTTGCTTGAACCACTCATCTCGCCCTTCCAGGATGGCTGCTTTTTTGGCAGTCTCGATATCGGTGCGGGCGTTTTGCCTGATCTCCTCAGCTATCTCTTTGGCCTGTGAAATCATGCGGAAGGTGGTGCTGCGGCGCAACAGATAAATCAACAGCGCTATGCCAAAGCCCACCACAAGTCCCAGCGCTGCTGCTATTAATAGCTCATTCATAACTTATATATCCTTAAGAATCTATTTAAGGATGAATCCAAGGGGATCCATTCCTGTTAAATTTAGCCCGCGTGAACCGTGTATGCTTGTCTGTAAAAAGCCAAGCACAAGGTGGGCACCTACCTTGTGGGCTTTGTGGATCCGGGACTTGCCGGCATGCACGCCGCCCATGGCTCGGTTCCCGTATTTTCATTAGCTTTTGTGCAATCCATATCACGGGTTCCGCAGGCTATATTGTTCAAGCATCGCCGATGATCTGTCCAATCATGGCGTTCATTTTCTTTATATCAGTATTCAGTAGCTCGTTTTTGTGGTTCAGATCGTTGATCTTTTCCTGCTGCTTCAGAGCCATCAAGAGCAGCAGCTTGGTAAAATCCAGGTCCTCATAGAGGTCTTGCAAATTCTGAAGTTGAGCGTTTATCGCAGCCACCACGGCGTTCGTCTTGGCTGTATCATCCGTGCGCAATCTAAACTTGCGGCCAAAGATCTCAACTTCCACGGTTTGCACTGTTTACTCCTGTTCCTCATCCGGGAACATGCTGTCTATCTTGGAAATAGCATCGGAGGCTATGTCTTGGAAGCCGTCCATGGCATCTTTCATGTCAGCCAGCTGGCGTTCCAATTCTTCCACCCTTTGCTTTAGGGATTGGTTTTCCTGTGCCAAGCCTGCCTGCTGGTTGTTTCCACTATCTATTTGGCTGATCAGCTGCACGTTTTCCTCGGTGAGCTCCAGCACTTGCAGCTCGGCTTCTTCCAGCTTGGCTTTGGCTTCTGTATATTGATTTATCAGCTTTTGGATCTTCTCCTGTAAGCCTGTGGCAAATCTATCCATTGTTACCTCAATTGTATTTTGCACTCTTCAGCGAGCACTTTTAGCACTGAATCTACAAGTGCGTCAATGCGATTATCTGTCAATGTTTTTTCTTTATCCTGCAAAATCAGACGCAAAGAAAGGCTGCGCAAACCTTCGGGAACCTGCTTGCCACGATATTCATCGAATATCTCCACATTGCTGATCAGATATTCATCCACGCCTTTTACCAAGCGGGAAATATGCTCCCAGCTGATATGGTTTGCCACCACGAAGCTCAGATCACGGCTCACGGAGGGGAAGCGGGGCAGAGGCACGAAGGTGCGCTTGCGGTTGCGGCTTATTTCTATAAGCAGATGCACGTCCAGTTCTATCACCCACAGCTCCTGACGCAGCTGGCTGAGATCGATGCCAAACTTATCTGCAATAGCGGGTTGGAGGGCACCAATCTGTGCCACGGGCTTATCCTCGATAAACCATGCCAGATTGCGGGTCTGAGACAGCCAGGGCTGGGCAAGGGGTTCCATCTTTGCAGATGGCAAATCCAACAGCTCCAAGAGTCCTGTCACCATGCCTTTAATATCAAAGAAATTGATCTGTCTGCCGGGATTTTGCCAGTGCCCGTTGCGCAATTGCCCCGTCACCAGCGCCGTGCAATGCAGCGGCTCCACATCCTGATCTGCAGGATACAGCCTTGCCAGCTCCATCAGCTTCAGGTTGCGCTCCCCGTGGTTGAGGTTATAGCGCAGGTTATCCAAGAGCTGCGGCAACAGCGAGATCCTCATCAACGCCTGATTTCCGCTTTGGGGATTGATCAGTTTATGCGTGTTTTCCTGCGGGTCTATGCCCAACAGCTGCAGTTGTGCAGGATCGTTAAAACTATAATTGAGCGTCTCATAAAAGCCGATGCCCACCAGGTAATCCAACACCTGATTGCGGATGCGATAGGCATGCTTGTCCATGATGATGGAAGGCGGCGTCTTTACCGGCACCTTATGATAGCCATCCAGCCTTGCCAGCTCTTCTATCAAATCCACTTCCCGCAGCAGATCCACCCTCTTGGGGGGAATGGCAAACCACATCGCCGGCTCGCAGGTGGAGGAGGCATCACACTCTTTGATGTGGGATATATCATGCAGCGGCTCTTCCTGCCAGGCTCCGTCTTTCACGAATTCCAGCCCCAGATTGTCCAGATATTCCCTTACTTTGGCCTCTGCCATCTTATAGCCTATCAGGAGGGCGATGCGGGATTTACGCAGTGCCACCATCCATCTTTGGACAGGCTGTGGATAAGCGTCATAAAGTTCACCAATCACCTTTGCCCCAGCTAATTCCACCAATAGTTGGGTGGCTCTGAGGCTGGTGCGGGCAGCCATTTCCGGGCTCTGATGCCGTTCAAAGCGATAGGAGGAATCCGTGCTCACCTTGTGGTTGTAAGAGCTGCGCCTCACCGTTTGTGGCTGAAAGGCTGCAGATTCCAACACCACGCGCTTGGTGGCGTCACTGATGGCGGTCTGCTTTCCGCCGATCACGCCAGCCAATGCCCCGGCATCCTTGCCGTCTGCGATCACCAGGTCTTGCTCGTCCAGCTCATACTGGTTGCCATCCAGCGCCATGAATTTCTCTTTATCCTTGGCACGGCGCACGATGATGGAGGGATGTGTGGCATCCTGGGTTTCACCCTGCAAAAGGCTATAATCAAAGGCATGCAGGGGATGCCCCGTTTCCAGCATCACATAGTTCGTGATATCCACCACGTTGTTGATGGGACGCAAGCCGGATTTGATGAGAGCCGTCTTCAGCCACAGCGGCGAATCCGCCACCGTGATATCTGCCAACAGACGTGCCGTATAGCGCGGGCACAACTGGGGTTCCGCTATGGAAAGAGAAAGCCCGATGGCGTCTGATTCCACACCTGGCACAGGCTGCGGCTCTGTGATATTCAGAGGCAGGTTCAAGGCTGCACTCAGATCTCTGGCTATGCCCTCATATCCCAAAAGGTCTGGCCTGTTAGGGGTTATCTCCACCTCAAAGATGGTATCCGGCAGCTCATAAAGTTCATTGACGCTCTTTCCCAGAGGGGTTTCTTCAGGAAGCCGGATGATGCCGGCATGATCCTCTGAAATGCTCAGTTCCCGCTCGGAACACAGCATCCCGTGGGATTCCACTCCTCGCAGGCGGGCGCTTTTGATGGTCAGCTCTCCCAACACAGCTCCCGGCAGTGCCAATACAGATACCATCCCGGCGCTGCAATTGGGCGCTCCACACACCACCTGGCGCGGTTCGCTGCCATCGCCAATATCCACCATGCAGAGGGTGAGATGCTCGCTATCCTCCAGCTTTTCTGCGCTGATGATGCGTGCCGTCACCACCTCGGGAGGCAGGGCGGGAATATGGTCGATAGCCTCCACTTCGATGCCGGAAAAGGTGAGTGCCTGATTGAGGGCATCGTCATCCATTTCCAATGGGACGTACTTTGCCAACCAATTGCGGGATATAATCATAATGATTCCCCCTTGAATTGCGCCAACATCCTGATATCGTTTTCAAAGAGGATGCGCATATCGGGGATGTCATATTTGAGCATGGCAATGCGCTCGATGCCCAGTCCAAAGGCAAAGCCCGTATAGATTTCCGGATCTATCCCCACCATCTTAAACACGGCGGGATCCACCATCCCGGCACCTCCCATCTCCAGCCAACCGGAGTTTTTGCACACGCGGCAGCCTGCGCCGCTGCAATTCACGCAGCTGATATCCATCTCTGCGCTGGGCTCCGTGAAGGGGAAAAAGTGGGGGCGGATGCGGGATTTGACCTGGGGTCCAAACATCGCCCGGGCAAAATTCTGCAAGGTATCCTGCAAATCAGACATGGAAATGCCCCTATCCACCACCAGCGCTTCCACTTGCTGGAACACGGGTGAATGGGAGGGGTCCGGCTTGTCGTTGCGATAACAGCGTCCCGGGGAGATAATCCTGATGGGCGGCTTAAAGCTTTCCATCACACGGATTTGCACCGTGGAGGTCTGCGTTCTCAATAGCTTGCCACTTTGCAGGTAAAAGGTATCTGCCAGATTGCGGGAAGGGTGGTCAGCAGGGGTATTGAGCGCATCAAAATTGTGGAATTCGTCCTCTATCTCAGGACCTTCGGCAATCTCAAAGCCCATCCCCAAAAACACTTCTTCTATCTGGCGGCGCACGATGCTGACGGGATGAAAAGACCCCCTCTGCCAGCTATATCCCGGCATACTGGAATCAAAATCCACCGCCGCCTGCGCTTCCCAAGCCGCACTTTTGATCTCTTGTTCGCGGCTGGCAAGCAGGCTCTCCAATTTGCCCCGGGCAGTATTGATCAGCTGTCCAAAGGCAGGGCGCTCTTCGGCAGGCAGCTCCCGCAGGCGTGCAAAAAGCCCGTTGAGCATGCTTTTTTTGCCCAAAAATTGAGCACGCGCATTGAGGATATCATTGGGCGTGCTACACTGGGCTATCTTTTCGGCTGCTTCTTCAGCGAATCTATTTAGTTCGGCTTCCACCGCTCTTCCTTTAAAGATAAAACTTGACGCGGGCTTGAAGCTCAAACCCGCAATAACAAAGGTTGATGATCGGCTTAGCCGCGGGCAATTTCAACGAGGCGGGCAAAGGCTTCGCTATCGTGCCAGGCAAGGTGAGCCAAGGTTTTACGGTTGATTTCGATATTGGCTTTGTGCAGACCGTTGATAAACTTGCTGTATGACATATCGTTGAGACGGCAAGCGGCGTTGATGCGCACTATCCACAGTTTGCGAAATTCTCTCTTCTTTTGTTTGCGATGAGCAAAGGCATAAGCCATGCCACGTTCCACCGTCTGACGTGCAGCACGGTATGTGGTTCCACGGCGGCCAAAATAGCCACGTGCGGCCAACAGATATTTCTTTCTTCTGCGATGGGCAGCGGGATTATTTGTTGATCTTGGCATGTTTAAACTCCTTTATATACCCAGCATCCGCTTCACGCGGCCTTCATCGGCTTTCACCATGATGGTGCTGGTGCGCAAATTACGTTTTAGTTTTGGTGATTTTTTGGTTTTGATATGTGCGGCTTTTGCGTGGTGACGCACAATCTTGCCAGTTCCGGTAACCTTAAACCGCTTTGCGGCTCCACGGTTTGTCTTGATCTTTGGCATTTTTATCTCCTTAATTAGTACATCAATATCTATATATATCAGACCGTTATGCCACCCATACAGGTGCCACTCTCGATCCTGTGTAGTATATTTTATTCTTCTGTGGTTTCTTCCGGCTGCTGCACTTCAGGAATTGCTTCCTGTTTCTCCAGCTGTTCCAGAATCTTGTCTATATCCTTTTTGGGGCTCATCACAAGGGAGAGCAGGTTGCGATCGGATACCGGCTCGCTGTCCACATCGGCGATGTGACCCAGTTCTTCCTTGATACGCTCCAATAGATTGTATCCCAAATCTTTATGTGCCATTTGGCGACCGCGGAAACGCACGGTGAATTTCACCTTGTTATGCTGTTTTAAAAACTTGATGGCGTTGCGCTTTTTAAAGCCATAATCATGCTCTTCGGTGTTGGGACCGTATTTGATCTCCTTCACCTCCACTTCATGTTGTCTTTTGCGGGCTTCTTTGGCTCTTTTTTCCTTTTGGAAATAGTACTTGCTAAAATCCAATATACGACAAACGGGCGGGTCTGCATTGGGGGATATCTCCACCAAATCCAAACCGCTTTCATCTGCCAAACGCAGGGCTTCACGCAGGGACACAACGCCCACCTGTTTGCCGTCGGCGCCGATCAGGCGGACGGTGTTTACTGTAATCTGTTCGTTAATCCTTTCTTTGGGCACAACCTCTTTGGTGCGTGCCTTTCCTCTTTTGATCCGGATTATAAGATCCTCCTTCTTTACCGGAAATGAAAAAGGCGAAACCACATTGGGCTTCGCCTGCTTCACAGTAAATATATTCTGTAATTATATGCAATGTTATAGCCTTATGCGCACGAAAGCGATAAGGCAGAAGCAGACGGCTTCATTTGTAGCTCCAGTTTCTGAGACACCCATTTCCTGTCAACCATAAAATCGAAATAATATCATAAATCAACAAATTATGCCCTTTCCCGCGCCTCTGAAGCTGTTCCCTGTCCACTGTCCCCTGGGCGCATCGCGCCCTTTAGCCTCCCTTGCACAGTTATGAACGGCTGACGCTTTCTGAAACCTGTAACCCGGTACCTGAAACCTTCCTTATGAGATACCGTTGTGATGCCGTTGCCTCTCCCAGCGGATTGCTGGGTATCGCAACGGCATTGCAAGCGCATCTAATAGGGAAGGAAGCAGAATCGAATAAAAATAAGGTCCCTTGATGCAACTTGACAACGAAAACTGCAAATTGTGCAGCGAAATCTGCAAACTGTCGCATCGTATGACATCCTTACTCATCCTTTTTAAGACTCTTTTGAGTGGTTTGTGACAGGATATCTGCAAATTCGATCAGCGAAAATTGCAAATTGTGACAAGATATCTGCAAGTCCCAGATTTTAAGATAGCCGTTTTAACGAGGGATTAACCAGTAACCCGAATCTTGATTTCAAGAACACAGCTTTAATCAGAAAAATTGCCATTAATCCACACAGCAACTATATCAAGGCTTCGGAAATGAAGTAGTAAATTCAAACACAGATCTTGTAGACAGCTTGATTTGGGAATGTGGCTTTTTCTAATCCCTCTTCTTCATCCGGAGATAGGAGTAAACAAATGATCGATTCAATCCTTGATTAAGAGCTATAGATGATACTCCATGGTACCTAAGGACAGCAATAGTGAGAAATGCTTTGAGCTGCTCAATCATGTCTTGAATCTTATCGAAATCCTTATCTATCTTTGAAGTAATTGGATTAGCGTGGGTTAAGTCATTCCTAATCTTAGTTACCTTCCATGCAAATCTTAGGATGTAGTTTATGGATAACACTTGATCCATTGAGTCTTTATACTGATTATATAGATACACAATAGCTCTGACAACATCAGAATGTGATTTAGTAGACCTTGAATTGGTTATTTTTGGCGCCCCACAATGCCTGCCCAATGCCTCAATAGCGCGGCAAATGTTGAGGTAGGTGTCCGTTAGATTCATTGTGTGTGAATAACTATGAATGAGAGGAATGTAAACATTAAGCATGCTCCTATAAGTTCTGAACCAATTTGTAATTAAACTTTCAAAATCTGGTTCAATGGCTCTATAGTCCAACAGCATGTCGTGTGGACGCATCCTTTTCTCGTCTTCTTTATCGATAATCTGCCAGATGCAATACTCATAACTATCATGATAATCCGGCTTGGAGTTTTTATAGAAAGTTATCTTTAACAATGCTGGAGGTTTCTGCAAAAGCAATAACAGCAGATGTTTGAAACAATGGACTTTGTCAATCAAAGCACCATGGCTAATGAGATTCTTATTCGTTAAACCAAGATAAACGTTTTGTTCGATTGTCGCCTTATTAACAGTAATGATTGCAGGGAAGCTAACACATGGGAACAAGCTGAACTTGCAATTTGTTCCTATTTTCATATTGATCGCAGATGGCTTGTTGTATTCAACCTTACAATCACTTTGACCGAGTTGGTATTCCACATGGAACCCTGAATTCAATTGCATCCAATCATTTAAGTATTGAATATCAACAACGATACCTCTGAATCTCATTTCCGATTTGCTTGCGAAGCACTCGCTTCCATAAATCATAGAGTTACAATGATAGTTCGTAATAGGCAGATGGGGGTCATGTTGGTAAAATGAAATATGGCAATCAATCAATGTGAAGAATTTATAACTACTTACATATCCATTGATAATAGTTGGAGATCCATCCCCTGGAAATGTCTTGCTTTTAGTAGGCTTGAATTGCCCGATTAGCTCAAGCGTTATTCCATTTTCAGGAGTATACTTGATTAATCCAGGTACTACATCTTCTGGGTTATCGGGTACCCACCATCGTCCTTTGTACTCAAGTAATTCGGTCATACTTATCCTTCTTTTTTGAAAAATGCTCTACTCCCCGATTAACGTTTGGTACTTATGACGCATCTTTGACTCAAAATAACGGCATAAGTTATGAATCGGCATTTCTTTATTATTAGCATCACGCAAGCCGTCGAAGAAAATATAGTTAACCTTGATCTCTGTGACGTCTTTCAAATACTTACAAGACGAGCATCGTAGGCGGAGGCTCGTTGTTGATTTAGCTGTTACACAGCCTCTGAAGTGTTCCTTGATCCTACTGCCAACTTTCAGAGAAGAACCAACATACAAGAAATATTCATTAGAAGGAGTTTGTTCATGATCAATGCATTGTCCGTTGTGATTTGTATTCGATTTTGGCCTCTTCCCAACAATAGAATGTTTCGAATTATCCCAATCCGCCTTAAAATCAGTCACATTGAAGGACTCAGATGTTTTTATGCGAAATAAATATATGCCTCCTTGACTTAAAGAGCCAGCAAAATGACTGTCCATTTTTGCTTTAAAGTCGTTTCCTGATAATTCGCTCACGAAACAAGAGAATTGGTTCTTTGTGTTGTTTAGTAGACTAGATTCAATCAGGGAAAAACATGGATAAATCAATCTCTCGATTTTTTTAAGTAGCTGCGAATCTAAACCGAATGTGCGTTTTTTCATTTAATCTCCTTGAAAGTTCATATTGTATAAATATGTTTCGTCATATACTCTTCAGCCATTTTTTCCTATAGCTTCAATGTATTCATAAAGTGACCTTATAACGTTTATCATCAGTTTCGATTCATTACTTGCAAGCAAAGACTCTGTGGGATGTGCAAGGCTATGGCGATTGCGGATAGTATCAAACCTATCGCACATGTTACTCAATGATTTGAATACATTCTTTAACTCGGGCATCCTGTTTATTTCGGAGAAATACTGATGATTGTCTATGATGGACAGTAGGGCGTCCTTTATGTTGGCATCAGCTGCAATATCAATCTGCCAACTGGAACACTTATTCCTAATGTAACCTTGAAAGAATGTGTGTACTCTGTCGATAGCATTTGAATACTTACCTTCGGTGATAAGCCTATTTGCCTCTTCACAAGCTGCTTGTACAGTATCAGGAGCTTCTTTTGGCACAACAATCTGCCCTCCTAAAACACCTGGAAAATACTTATCGATCAGATCATCAAGATAATTAATAGATAACGTCGTATTGGGCCTATTACATGCTGATATATACTGTTTCATAGCCACTAACATTTGATATAGATCATGACCGGTTCTTTTACTAAATTCCAATAATAACGCTTTTTGCTTTGAAGAATCTCTTGGATCAGCATAGTCAATTATGCCAATATCTACAAAGAATTTTTCATATTGCGAGTAATGGCGGAAAAGATGATAAACGCCTCTAACAAGTATATTTGCTTCTTTGGGATCAAGCTTCATATTCATATTTACTCCGTATCTCATTTAGGGGTCTTTGTGTTATTATGTAACAGCAACAAACTGCATAAAGTCTTTTCAATGAGCGCAAGGTGCCATAATTGATAGCAAAAACGTTCCTTCCACATATAATGTGAGAAAGGCTTTAAGAAACTGGGAATCGGTAGTGTCTGCGTAATCAGATTGGCTTGCATCAAGATGAATGGTGCTTTCGAGATTAGGAAGGTATTCTGTGTTTATGAGATCAGTTTTGTGAACCACATTGATAAGAGTTCTTATGTCCTTTGAGTTATTCACAAAAAGGAGATTTGGAAAATTTTGTATCCAGGATCTCGTTTCTTCACTGGCATCTGAGGAAGTGTCAGCGTTATTTAGCGCCTTGTCATACGGATACATTTAATCTCCTTAAAACATCTATTTACACATTTTTCCTAATATTGATGCAATGCATTTGATGTCAATAACAATCGACTGAAATCGATTCTTAATCATTTCTATGCGGTTGTCTGCGGAGGAAAACGGAATTTATCGATTGACAAGTTAAGTGGGGTCTACAAATTATGATATCAGAAAAAATTGTAAGGGATTTGCACTTTTCTGAGAGGGTTAATCCCCTGTCAGTAAAGCGGATTAGGAGTGACAATGGATCATTTACTGGACAGATGGCTGTCCATAAAAGAGATATGTGCTTATCTCGGGGTAAGCGATGATACGGTGTATCGCTGGATAAAATTTCATGATATGCCCACCCATAAAATGGGGCGATTGTGGAAATTCAAAATCAATGAGATAGATGAGTGGGTCAAAGCTGGTGGTGCAACAAATAAATCAATTAAACCAAGAGCCAAGTAGTTATAAGCTCGTAAACATAATCACTCAAGATAGTATGGCAGAAGCTGTGATTGAAGGAAGGCTAAGCTCATTTAGCATGGCTTTCGTCATAACCATACGATCAAAAAATAAACGGAGTTGCTAATGGCGCATAAGTTGTCTTTATCTTGGCTGGAACGCTTTCTGGAAGAAGCGTGCGAATCCCTGCGTGGGAATATGGATGCCTCGGAATTCAAAGAATACGTGATTGCCATGCTGTTTCTGAAGAGAGTAAACGATCTCTTCAATATTGAACGCAATGATCGAAAAGCAATCTTGGAAAAGAAAGGGGTTAGCGGAGCTGCTCTGGAAAGGGGATTGGAGAGTGAATCAAGCTACAATTTCTTTGTCCCAATCCGAGCCAGATGGGAGAATATTCGGCATCTGAAAAAAGAAATCGGAGACGAACTGAAGAAAGCCTTTGAAGCACTCGAAGATAGCAATAACGAGACCTTAGAAGGGGTGCTGAAACCGATTGACTTCAATAAGACTCTGGGTAAGAATAATAAACGCATTACAGATAAAGACTTGGTTGAACTGATTACCCACTTCGACAAAGTGGTACTCACCGATGACAATCTGGAGTTTCCCGATCTGCTCGGCTCTGCCTATGAATACCTGATAAAGTATTTTGCTGATAGTGCCGGCAAGAAAGGGGGAGAATTTTACACACCCCGTACCGTCGTAAAGCTATTGGTGAACATTCTCGATCCTGCCGAAGATGCCGAGATTTGCGATCCGGCTGTCGGCTCCGGTGGCATGCTGATAGAAGCATACAATTACGTGGAGAGCAAATACGGCACTGCCAGAAACATGACTTTATACGGACAGGAAAAGAACGGCACCACCTGGGGCTTGTGCAAGCTCAATATGCTGTTTCACAATATCCTGGATGCCCAGATCGAGAATGGCGACACCCTGATGGAACCCAAACATGTGGAAGGTGGAGAACTGAAACGCTTTGATATCGTGATCGCCAATCCTCCTTTCTCCCAAAACTATTCCACCGACGGAATGAAGTTTAAAGAGCGTTACCGCTACTGGATGCCAGTGAAAGGCAAAGCTGATTTCATGTTTGTGCAGCACATGTTCAGCACTCTGAAATCCACAGGACGCCTGGCTGTGATCATGCCCCATGGGGTACTCTTCCGGGGTGGAGAAGAACGCAGAATGCGGGAATGGCTGATCAAAGAAGGTTATCTGGAAGCCATCATTGGCTTGCCTCCTGCTCTTTTCTATGGAACTGGTATCCCTGCCTGCATACTGATCATCAATCGAACCGGAGCTTCCACCCGTAAAGAAGTGCTGTTCATCAATGCCGATCATGAGTATAAGGTTGGCAAGGTGCAGAATATCCTGCGTCCGGAAGACATCGAAAAGATCACCTTCGTCTATCGAAACAAGCGGGAACTTGCTGCTTACAGCAGAAAAGTAAGCCATGCGGAATTGGAGGCAGAAGAATTCAACTGCAACATCAGAAGATATGTGGACAATAGCCATCCGGCAGAGCCTCATGACGTAAAAGCGCATCTGCAAGGCGGTATTCCAATATCGGAAGTAGAATCATTAAAACACTATTGGGATAACTACCCGGGTGTCAGAGAACAGCTTTTTACCATTGATAGAGACAACTATCTGAAGTTTACCACAATCATCAGTGACAAGGAAGCGATCAAAGGCTATCTGGATGAAGCTGATGCGATAAACTGCAAACATGAGACATACATGAGCGCTTTGAAACTATGGTGGGATGAGCACCAATCCAAATTGGAAGCACTTCCCACAGAGCGTAATGTTTATGATCTCTATCATACTTTCTCAGCCACGATCACCGCTAAGATAGGCTCTCTTGGTATCCTGGATGAGTTTAAATGTCGGGGTGCCTTTGCCGGATTCTGGAGCGATATCTTCAATGACCTGCGCAGCGTGGCAGCCAGTGGATGGAATGCTGAACTAATACCCGATGAGGAGATCTTGCAGAGCCAGTTTCCTGAGGTGATAAAGGAACTGAACGAATGCGAAGCTCGTAGAGATGAACTGGAAGCCCTCTTTGCTGAGGTTAACGATCTGGAAGAAGGTGCATGGACTGAGGAAGATTACGAGGTGTTTCCCAAAGATGAACTGGCTGCAGTGAAGGCAGGGATCAAAGAACTGGGTGCAGAGCTAAAAGAGATCAGCAAGGAAATCAAGAATAAAGAGAAGCAGATAAAAGCACTTAAGAAAAGCGGAGAGTCCTACGCAGATATCGAGATTGAGATCAAGAGACTCACTCCCCGAGAAGGGGAACTTGCTAAGATAATTGAAGAGCAGGAAAAGCGTATTGCCAAACATCTGCAGATGGAAAAAGAACTAAAAGAAAACCGCAAGAAGATCAAAGAGATCAAAGACCTGAAAGAGCAACTTGTGGAGCAGGCAAGAACCAAGATCAGTGAAGCTGAAGCTAAAGACCTGATCCTGGCTCGTTGGGAGAAGACTCTCTATGCCAAAGTGAATGATTACCTGATCCAGTACAGCAGACAATTCCGGACATTTTTGGAAAGCTTGTGGGAGAAGTATGATCAGCCTCTGCATAGTATCCTGAAAGAAAGAGACACAGCAGCCTCAGAGTTAGCAAACTATCTCAAGGAACTCGGGTATGAGTGAGTGGGTTAAGGTACATCTGGCAAAAGTTACAAAAATTGAATATGGAGATAATTTGCCAAGCATCCATTTGAAAGCCCAGGGATACCCGGTCTTTGGGGCAAATGGTTATATTGGGTATAACGATAAATATAACACAGAGATAGATTCTGTACTAATCAGCTGCCGCGGCGAATATAGTGGAACAATAAACTATGTAAAAGCACATACATTTATAACAAACAATAGTATAATTCTCAGAATCAAAGATAACGATCTAACAACAAGATTTCTATATTACTTATTGCATACGTTATCACATGGTAGCATAGTATCTGGATCAGCACAGCCTCAAGTTACAATCGATGATTTGAACAGAGTTGTTATTTATTACCCAAAAAACACTTCAGAACAGACTAAAATCGCCACTGTCCTCAGCACAGTTGATGAAGTGATCGAAAAGACCGAAGCTGCGATTGAAAAGTATAAAGCAATCAAAGCAGGGATGATGCAGGATTTGTTTACTCGCGGCATTGATGTGAAAACCGGAAAGCTGAGACATTCATTCCAAGAAGCCCCGGCGCTATATAAAGAGACTGAATTGGGCTGGATACCGAAGGAATGGGAAGTTTGCACCATCAAGGAAGCATGCCTCGAGTTTGTTAACGGCGGAACACCATCAACAAAGAACACAGCAAACTGGGTTGGAACCATACCCTGGATCACTGGGGCTGATTTTCTGGGTACTTTCGAAGTTGGTCATATTCGAAGGTACATCAATGAAGAAGCTTTGCGAAACTCCTCAAGCCACCTTATTAGGAAGGGGAACATCCTTCTTGTATCCAGAACAGGAGTCGGAAAACTGGCTATTGCTCCATATGATGTTGCGATTAGCCAGGACATCACAGGGATCATTCTTGACCCCAGCACGTACTGCGTTGAGTTCTTTTATTACTATCTACAATTACTTGTAGAGGACTTCAAGAAGATCAATCAGGGAACCTCAATCAATGGAATTATCCGGAGTGACCTGGAGGCAACTTTGATAGCAGAGCCACATATTGATGAGCAGAAGCAGATAGCTGCTGTTCTTAAGGCATTAGATGAGACACTTATGAAAGAACAAAGCAATCTGAGTAAGTATTATGATCTGAAGATAGGTCTGATGGCAGATTTGCTTACAGGCAAAGTGAAAGTCAGCGAAGAAATAAACTAATGATAGATAATCTTAAAAGGAGATAATCATGCCCAATAATATCGATAGCGGAGAATTCTACGTTACAGATTTGTTCGATGGGAAATGGTATTGTGTCCCATCATATCAAAGACCTTACGTTTGGGAAGATGAACAAGTATCAGAACTATTGGATGATATTTTACAAGCGCTCACAAGCAGCCCTAAGTCTGATTACTTTTTAGGCTCTATGGTCTTTCAACGCAGACCAAATGAGGAAGATAGTGTTAGGTTTGAGGATTATGATCTCCTCGACGGGCAACAAAGAGTTACAACCCTTTTTTTAATGCTTGCAGTGCTAAGAGATCTAAACATCGATAAAGATTCCCTCATCTCAGAAACATGTGCTAGTGCTATCATACAGGAAAAGAATCCGATTAAAAGAATCCCTGAAAGAATACGAGTTAAGTTTCAAGTTAGGAATGAAGTGCGAGTTTTTATTGATAAATATGTTAAGACACTTATGGGTACGCAAAATGAAGATATAGCAAGACTTGCAGAGAAAGAAAAGGACATAAATATAAAAAATATGTCTAAAGCGATACTGAATATCAAGGAGTTCTTCGAAGGAATAGAAAATCATGGAGCATATGTCGATTTTTTGTTTAACAATGTCCTTCTAATATATGTTGCGTCCGATAAACTTGAAGACGCTTTTAGACTGTTTACTGTAATGAACAATCGAGGGATGAAGTTAAGAAACAGCGATATTCTCAAAGCTGAGAATCTTAAAGAAGTCCCCGAAGAGCGACAAGATGAGTATGCGAAAAAATGGGAGGAGCTTGAAGAATATCACGGAGATAAATTCGATAATTTCTTGTCACATGTAAGGACGATTTTAGTTAAACAGAAGGCGGGATATAATTTATACAAGGAATACGAGGACAATATATACAACCCCAAGGAGTTCAACAAAGAGACTAAGAAATCAAATCCTGTACCACCACTTATGAAGAAAGGGACAGATACTTTTGATAATCTGATGTCTTTTCACTCATGTTATCGTGAGATATTTGATGAAGATCATTTCAGTGACTTTAACAGCTATGAGTATCACAATTTAGTCCAATTGATGCAAACTGGATTCGAAGCTGATTTCTGGGTTACTCCACTTTTAAGGTATTTTCAAAAGTTTAACACTACCAGATTACTGGACTTCGTAAAGCTATTGGACAAGAAATATTCTGCAGACTGGATTATTGGTATCACTCCTACTATACGCATGCAGAATATGATTAGCATAATCAAAAAGATAGATACAGCCGATCATGCTGATGATGTGCTCTACCCAGATTTGTTCAATGTTAATAAAACTGAATTACTTAGAGTGTTATCTGGTGATGTTTATCGTAAGAAGTTTGATAGATACATCCTTCTCAAGATTGACATGGACAAGGTGCAGTCAGGGGTAGCTGCGAAGATCCCCAAAACAATTAGTATTGAGCATATATTGCCTCAAAAACCAGACCCTAATAGCTCATGGATAAGTGACTTTACTGATACCCAAAGAGTTGAATGGACAAACAAGTTGGGTAATTTGATACTTCTATCTCGTGCCAAGAATACATCACAGGGAAACAAGGATTACACTGACAAAAAGACAGGTTATTACTTGAAAAGCATCGAATCTTTTAGTATTACTGCTTATGTTATGAATAAGTACAACTCCTGGACTCTATCAGACCTCATGTCGAATCACAAGGAAATGTTGAAGCAAGTTATGAATCTATATGGTTTCACGATCACAGATGATGAAATATCGGAGATGATTGTCTATGTTTGAATGCAACAAAGCTGAGTATCCCATGACAGGCGAGTTCATCAGTACAGAAGGAATTGAATAGATAAGGAGGAAAGATGATTATTCAGATGATATTATTAGTCATAGCCTTAGGAGTTATGATTTATGCTTTGATAGAGATTAGGAAGCTAAGGTCAGATAATCAATCATTGGCAGAAGCAACAGACAACATTAAAGTGGAATCCAGTCAAAACCTTGAGAAAGTCAATAAAGAAATCCTTATTATTAAAGAGATGGCAGAAGATAACAAATTCATGTATCAAAACTACCTGATACCAGCTTTCCGTCCTTCAGTCATCGATTCTGAAATAGAGAACTTTCCCGTTCCTGGATCTAGTTTGGCTATGGTGTCGTTTAGCGATTTTGTTGATTCGAAAAATCTGGAACTACGTAAGGCACAGGAGCTACAAAATGCAGATAGTATGGTGAAAAAAATGCTTAGATATGCAGGCGTTACTAACCTTCCGGCAGCTGGGGTGCAGATTGTAGCTGGGATAAAGAATATTGCAAATACAAACGAGTTTTCGGTTATCTTTACTAAAGAAGCAAAAGCTAAGTTAGCTAGCGGCGAGCTAAGACTTATGGCGAAGAAGGGAACAAATCTATTTAAAGCAAACCTTGTATCAAACGAGACAAACAAGGTAACAAACATTCTTGATATAGCACAAAAAACTAAGGGTCAAATGGCTTCTGAAGTTCTCGCTAATGCTGCTTCAGGAGTAATTGCTGTCGCTCATATTATCTCAAACTATGATATGAGCGTACAGATCAAAGAGATTAGCAAAAAGCTGGATTACCTTGTTGAAGGCAGATTAATCGACAAAAAGGCCAGATTGAAGGCAATTTACTACCATTTTCACCATATAATGCATTTGGACTCAGAACAACGAGAGTTTCAGTTGTGTCTTATGCATAAAGAACTGATGGAATTAAGGTACAACTGGACAATGGAACTTGAACAAGAGTTAGAGACAATTTCTGATGACCGGAATTTCTTTTTCAAGCTACTTGCTCTTGGTAAAGAAAGTGGAGATTCCAGAAACATAGATAAGGTGTGTGCTCTTGAGCAAAAGATGCTCCTAATAGATGGGTGCTTCAAAATAGATTCAGTTGTGTGTGGCATGACTGGCATCAAAGTGAATGTTGAACATGAACTTGAAGGGGTTCGTAGAATAAGAGCCACTCTTGACCGTAAATATCAGGAATTCAAGACCGACAGTATTAAAATGAAAACTCAGAAAGAAATGAACCTGTTTTTCGATATGCTTGAATCAGACTGTAAAACTATGTTTGGCAATCTTTCAAACAACACTATTGTTGAATCAGCTTATTATGAAATAGAATAAGAATTGGAAAAACCATAGTAGAGGCCATTATGTCTGAATATGTCAATGTTGAGCGTCCTTTCCTTGATAAGCTGCAACAGCTTGGTTGGGAAGTGATTGATCAGGGAACCGGGTTTACTCCCTTTGATCCCAGTATCAGTAGAAGGACGTCTTTTAGGGAAGTAATCCTGGAGCAGGAGTTCAAGGATGCTTTAAAGCGAATCAATTTGACTGAGGACGGAAGGACTTGGCTGAGCGATAAGCAGCTTGATGCGGTTGTAAATGAGCTTACCATGCATCTGGGGATGGACTTACTCAAGGTGAATCAAACAGTATATGAGCTGTTGACCCGCAATACGACCGTGGATCAGAATGCATTGACCGGAGAGCAAAACCCAACAGTGCGATTAATCGATTATGCCCATCCTGAACGCAATAGTTTCATTGCCATCAACCAGTATAAGATTGAGACCCCCGGAGCCAGCAGGCAAGCGATCATTCCGGACATCGTGCTCTTCATCAATGGCTTGCCGATCGTAGTAGTGGAATGCAAGGATATGGATGTGGCGCAACCACTGAGTGAGGCATTTATCCAAATCAACCGCTATGCAAACCTTCGCGAGGATGATTATGGATTCAAGGAAGGCGAAGAGCGGCTTTTTTACAGTAATCTCTTCAACATCGTAACTCACGGTAATGAAGCAAGATTTGGCACAATCACTGGAGAGTTTGATCACTATCTGAACTGGAAAGACATCTTTCCGGAGGAATATAAGACCATCCAGGTCTCTCCTGATGAAGAGCGTCAGGAAGTAATGATTCATGGGATGCTGAATAAAGCCATACTGCTGGATATCCTGAAGAACTTCACACTATACATGGAGATCAAGCGAGGTGAAAAGGTAAAGATCGTATGTAGATATCAGCAATACCGGGCAGTGGGCAAAATACTTGAACGTCTCAGAACTGGAAAGACGCCCTTTGAGCGTAGTGGAGTGATTTGGCATACTCAAGGTTCTGGTAAATCTCTGACTATGGTGTTTTTGGTTAAAAAGCTACGAGATACAGATGACCTAAAAGATTACAAGATTATCATGGTAAATGATCGCTTGGATTTGGAAGACCAGCTTTCACACACTGTGACCTATACTGGAGAAAACCTGACTCTGATAGAGCATAAACGTGATCTGGATAATCTAAAGAACACCAGTTCAAACTTGAATATGGTGATGTTGCACAAGTTTCTGATCAGTAGTTCAGTATCTGCAAAATCGCTATTGGCGGCGGGGATTGTACCAAAATATGAAGAATTCCCAGAGCTGAACACCAGTGAACGGATACTGCTGCTCATTGACGAAGCACATCAAGACCAGGGTGGCGAGATGGGCGACAATCTTTTTCTGGCTTTTCCGAATGCGGTCAAGATCGCCTTTACCGGGACGCCGCTTCTCACTGAGCGACATAAACAGAAAACTCACGAACGTTTTGGCAGCTTCA
>Ga0172382_10002012_pt1 | contig 34900 bp, 40 predicted proteins | sample Leawel138RmetaG_FD_122245 | JGI IMG/M metagenome (GOLD analysis project Ga0172382, IMG submission 122245) | Leachate microbial communities from a municipal landfill in Southern Ontario, Canada - Leachate well 138R metaG | ecosystem: Engineered > Solid waste > Landfill > Unclassified | place...
CGAGTCGGCTTGCGGTAGCGTTCAAAGTCACCGGTGGCGAAAGTCTGCTGTCTCATCGATACCTAACCGTTGTGAACAATGCGCGTATTATCGCAGATGTTGGGACTTAATCAGAGTTGCCTTCAACTGGAAGAGCGGCAAATCCGAGAAGTGCATCTTCTGCTTCCCGCGCATCGAGGCCGGCATGCCGACCGTCTGTGCCGAGACCTGCGTCGGCCGCATCCGCTACCTGGGTGTGCTGCTGTATGACGCCGATCGCATCCACGAGGTGGCCAGCACGCCCAACGAGCAGGATCTGTACGAGAAACAGCTGGAGATCTTCCTCGACCCGCACGATCCGAACGTCATCGCCCAGGCCCTCGCTGACGGTGTGCCCCAGTCGGTGATCGACGCGGCACAACAGTCCCCGGTCTACAAGCTGGCGGTGGACTGGAAGCTGGCGCTGCCGCTGCATCCGGAGTATCGCACCCTGCCGATGGTCTGGTACGTGCCGCCGCTCTCGCCGATCCAGAACGCCGCCCAGGCCGGGCGTATCGACATGGACGGGGTGCTGCCGGATGTGGACAGCCTGCGTATTCCGCTGCGCTACCTCGCCAATCTGCTCACCGCCGGTGACGAGCGCCCGGTCAGGCAGGCGCTCAAGCGCCTGCTGGCGATGCGCGCCTACAAGCGTGCCGAGCAGGTCGATGGGGTCAAGGACATGGCGATCCTGAAGAGCGTCGGACTGAGCCTGGCGCAGGTCGAGGACATGTACCGTTATCTGGCCATCGCCAACTACGAGGACCGCTACGTGATCCCCAGCGCGCACCGCGAAGAGGCCCTGAGCGATGCCTTCGCCGAGCGCTCGGGCTGCGGTTTCAGCTTCGGCAGCGGCTGCAGCGGCGTCTCGGACACCAATATGTTCGGCGCCAAAAAGGCCAACCGTCGCGATATCTTCAAGACTGTACAGATGTGGGAGGACTGAACATGCGAATTCTCAAGGTGATCTCCCTGCTACTGGACTACCCGGACACCCGGCTGCGTGAGAACCACGCCGTGCTGGCCGAGGCCATTGCCGCGGCCCGCCAGATCAGCCCCGCGCAGCGCGGCGAACTGCATGGGCTGCTCGATGAGCTCTGCCGGGACGATCTGCTGGACGTGCAGGAGCGCTACACCGGCCTGTTCGACAAGGGGCGGGCCTTGTCGCTGCTGCTGTTCGAGCACGTGCATGGTGAGTCCCGCGACCGCGGCCAGGCGATGGTCGACCTGCTGGCCCAGTACGAGCAGGCCGGCTTTGTCATCGATGTGCGCGAGTTGCCGGACTACATCCCGCTGTACCTGGAATACCTCACCACCCGCGAAGATCCGGACGCGCGGGCGGGACTGGCGGATGTGGCGCATCTGCTGGCCCTGCTCGCGGCCCGCCTGGAGGAGCGGCAGAGCCCCTATGCCGGCTGCTTCCATGCCCTGCTCCAGATCGCCGGTCGCTCGGCCGGCGATAGCGTTGCCCAGTGGCGTGAGCAGGTGGCTCGCGAGGTGCGCGACGACACGCTGGAAGCGCTGGACAAGGTCTGGGAGGAGGAACAGGTGAATTTTCTCCAGACCGAGCAACCGGAGGGCTGCCCTGCACTGTCCGGGGGGCCGGGCAAGACCCAGGGGCAGACCGTTGTGCCGGTGCACTGGACCGATTTCAAGCATGAGCGGCCGGCCGTCGCGCCTGCCCAGGAGACACACTGATGAGCAATTTCAATCTGCTGCTGTTCGGGGTCTACCCCTACATCGCCCTGACCATCTGCCTGATCGGCAGCTGGGCGCGCTTTGACCTGTCGCAGTACAGCTGGAAGGCCGGCTCCAGCCAGATGCTCCAGCCCAAGGGCATGCGTCTGGCGAGCAACCTGTTCCACGTCGGCGTGCTGTTCATCCTCGTCGGCCACTTCGTTGGCCTGCTGACGCCCGAAGCGCTCTACCACGTGTTCATCGACAGCGGCACCAAGCAGCTGGTGGCGATGATCTCGGGCGGCTTCTTCGGTGTGCTCTGCCTGATCGGCCTGGTGATGTTGATCCAGCGCCGGCTGAGCGACCCGCGGGTGCGGGCCAGCTCCAGCCGCTCGGACGTCCTGGTGCTGTTCGTGCTGCTGGTGCAGTTGGTGCTGGGGCTGCTGACCATCGTCGCCTCCACCAACCATCTCGATGGCTCGGTCATGGTGCTGCTGGGCCACTGGGCGCAAGGCATCGTTACCTTGCAGCCACTCAAGGCCGCCATGGCGATCGAGTCGGTGGGCCTGATCTACAAGCTGCACGTATTCCTCGGCCTGACGCTGTTCGTGCTGTTCCCCTTCACCCGCCTGGTGCACATCATCAGCGCCCCGGTGTGGTACCTGGGCCGGCGCTACCAGATCGTCCGGCAAAAGGGTGACCGACCGGTGGCGGTGCGTCCGCCGCGCCCACGCACCTACGAGGCCCCGGCCGGAACCAGGGCCACGACTGCCCCCCCCACCGCCACGCCCGAGTATGGCGCGGCCACGGTCAGCGACACCGTATGATGCCGCACCCGGCCCCGGGCGGCGGCCGGGTACGGCGAAGTGTTCAACGGCTTCATCGAGGTGATGGTCATGCATTGTGAGTGTGGCGAAGATACTGGCGGCTGCGGCGGGGGCCGGCGAGCTGAATTCGAAGCGCCGGCCGAGACCCGGCGGTGCGAGGTGCTGGCGGATACTGAGCAGGCGGCCGCCGGGAGCGGCGCGCCAGAACCGAAGGTCAGTCGCGACCCGCAGTGGCCCCGGATTCGGGTGAACGGGGTCGAGGTCTCGCCGCAGGCGATTGCGCAGGAGTTGCAGTACCACCCGGCCAACAGCCGCGATGAGGCCGCCCACCGGGCGGCGCGGGCGCTGGTGGTACGCGAGCTGCTGCAGCAGCGGATCGCCGCACTGGGCCTGGTGATGCCCCCGGATGCCGGCGAGAGCGGGGAAGAGGCGGCCACGCGCCGGCTGATCGAGCAGGAAATCCCGTTGCCGCGGGCAGACGAGGCGGCGTGCCGACAGTACTACGAGAGTAATCGCCAGCATTTTTTCAGTGCCCCCTTGCTGGCGCTGCGCCACATCCTGCTGGCCTGCCCGGCCGATGACGCCGAGGCACGTAGCCACAGGCGCGGACAGGCGGAACATCTGCTTGCCCAGCTGGCGGCTGAGCCAGAGCGATTTGCCGAACTGGCGCTGCGGCACTCCGATTGCCCCTCCAGGGCGCAGGGCGGTGCGCTGGGGCAGATCAGCCAGGGTCAGACGGTGCCCGAATTCGAGCGCCAGGTGTTCCGCCAGCTGCTCGGACTCGGTGCCTATCCGCTGGAGAGCCGCTACGGCTATCACCTGGTTCAGGTCGACCAGCGCATCGAAGGCAGGCCGCTGCCCTACGAAGCGGTGGCCGGATCGATCCGGGACGAGCTCAATCAGCGCGTCTGGCGGGTGGGCGTGGCCCAGTACATCCAGGGGCTGGTCGGTGCTGCCACGATCGAGGGCATCCAGTTGCAGGGCGCGGCTACGCCGTTGCTGCAATAGCGTGGCGACAGGCTGCGGCGGGGGCCGGCGCTCTGGCCCGGGGCCGGCCGCCGGCAGTCTGAAAACCTCCGGCCCAAAGGAATAGACCATGCACCTCCCACTGCAAGATGGCTTTGGCAGGCAGATCGACTACCTGCGCCTGTCCGTGACCGATCGCTGTGATTTCCGCTGTATCTACTGCATGGCCGGGCAGATGAGGTTTCTGCCGCGTCAGCAGATGCTGACCCTCGAGGAACTGGAGCGCCTCGCGCGGCTCTTCGTCGGGCTGGGGGTGAAGAAGATCCGCCTGACCGGTGGCGAGCCGCTGGTGCGCCCGGGCATCGTCGGGCTGAGCGAACGGATCGCGGCGCTACCGGGCCTGCGGGAGCTGGTGATGACCACCAACGGTTCGCAGCTGGTCCAGCTTGCCAAACCGCTGGCACGAGCCGGGGTGAGGCGGCTGAATATCAGCCTCGACAGCCTGGATCCGGTCCGGTTTGGCCAGATCACCCGCACCGGCGAGCTGGGCCGGGTGCTTGCTGGCATCGATGCCGCACGCTCGGCGGGCTTTGAGCGGATCAAGCTCAACTGCGTGGTGATGAAGGGGCGAAACGCCGACGAGGTGCCGGCGCTGGTGGACTATGCCATCGCCCAGGGGCTGGACATCAGCTTCATCGAGGAGATGCCGCTGGGTGATGTGGGGCGCTCCCGGGGTGAGAGCTTTCTCTCCAGCGGCGCGGTGCGCGCCCGGATCGGTGCGCATCATGCCCTGCTGGACTCCCCCGAGCATAGTGGTGGTCCGGCACGCTATGTACGGCTGCGCGACCATCCCCAGACCCGGATTGGTTTCATTTCACCGCATTCGCACAATTTCTGCGCCACCTGTAATCGTGTGCGACTGACCGCCGAGGGACGCCTGCTGCTGTGCCTGGGTCACGAGAACTCCATCGATCTGCGCGCCTTGCTGCGCCGCCACCCCAGCACGGATCAGCCGTTGATCGATGCCATCCACGCCGCCGTGCAGCGCAAGCCGCTGCGGCATGAGTTCTCCCATCGGGGGGAAGTCGGGGTAGTGCGTTTCATGAATGCCAGCGGTGGCTAGGGGCTGCCGCCTGCTCCTATCCATTCCATCGTGTATGGAACCACGGCGATGCATCCAGCGTGTCCCGGCTATCTCACTAAATAGTGAGATAGCCGGTGTTCAACCAGATCGCCTTCAGAGCAAGACGATGCCATAACCGCTTACAGTGTCTCCAGCACCTTTGCCAGCCGCTTGATGCTTTCTTCTCGCTTGCGGGGATTCATCGCCGCCAAGTTGCGTAATTTCCACTTCACAGCCGGCAGATCGTATATATTTTCAAAGGGTAACAGACTCCAATCCGGATCACCCTGTTTCAAGCCGAGCAGGAATCGCTCGTGTTCTTCCGTCAGTTGCTCGTGCGACGTCGCGTGAACCAGATGAATCATTGTCACGCGCGTCTCCTCCAGTTCCTGCAGGGTACCCGGGTTCAGGGCCATACCAGCGAAATGATTGACATAGGTATCTTCCAGCAGGACGAGGTCTTGTCTGCCAGCCTGGTAACAATCACTTTCGGCATGATCGCTTCAATCCGGGCGGCAATACTCTCTAGCGCAGCGCCAATATCGGCATGGGCATCGTTACGCGGCTCCCGTTGTAGATACGTCAGATCGATATCCACCGACAATCGTGGCAAGTCCCGCACGAACAGGTTGATGGCTGTACCGCCCTTCAGGGCGAAACAGGTCTCCTCACCGATCAGGGGCAACAAGTCGATAATCAGCGCCACCTGCCGGAAATACGGATTGTCACGATTGACCACGAAAACTCTCCGGCACAGTGATCATGAATTGCTTATCCAGCATGCCCCCTTTCGTGATCGCCCGCTTGCCACTTCCAAGATCGAGCTGTCGCCACGCCACCTTGCTAAACCACGGATAATTGTGGTGGTCAGCCAGAAACAGGAATAACCGTTTTACCTTGATGCTGCTACACGCAGTCAGGAGTGTGTTGATTACATCCGGCCGCAAACTGGTGAGCCCGGCAAACAACTCGGCAGCATGGGTAAATGATGTTTCCGTTGTACCTACCAGACTGAGAAGCTCCAGGATGGCACGTTCCGGAGCAGAAACCTGCAATACCCAGTCTCGCACCTTGCTGGATACCTCAGTGATACCCACGCTGGCCGCATCGTCCGCAAACAAGCGAACCGTGTGAAAACGCAGGGATTCCGGCAAGCTGACGGCCCGCACCCAGGCCGGTACCTTGCCGCGCCCCCAAAGATGGATGGTGTTCTCACCGCCGAGCGGAAGGTAATGGGCAAAACCCTGTCTGTTAAGCGCCGACACCCCACCGACGTAGAACGACAACCCGGCTAGACGCTGCATCCCCAGCACCACACCTTGCCAGGTCATCGAGCCTTGAGGCCGCGCATACACGCCCCGCCCCAGCGCCTGCAGCCAGTTGCCTTGCACATACTTGCGCACCAGCTGGCGGGAATAACCCTGATCCGCCAGCCAGCTACTCGGTGCTGCCACGCCTTCCGGCAGGCGCTTTAGCAACGAGTTTAATTTTTCGTCTTTTTGTAAACCCATGGTTTACCAACTAACACAATTGAACTGATGGGATGGACTCCTCCCTCAACGCAAGTTTTTTGATGGCGGGATCAACGCGAACGTATATTCGGCTTCAAGTTGGGAACCGTCGTTCCCGAGCCTAGATGGGTTATCCGCACTGGAATTGCCTATCGGTTCATCGACACGTCATGTGCCTGCGCCCCGGACGACTTTTGTTCCAGTGGATTTGATCCTGTTGCCATCTCCTGGATGCGCTGTGTAAAGGGCGTCCTTGCGGGAAGAGGTTACGGTTGACAGGGCATGTGGTGACGAGTCACGCAGCGCCGCCACGCGTAAGCTGCTCGCCCATCCGATAGGCGTCGCCGTTTTTGATCACCGCATAAATGGTCCGAGCCAGACGGTTGGCGATCGCCACGACGACCACGCTGCGGTGTTTGCCCGCCTCGAGAAGCCGCCGCGCCAACTGACACAGGGGGTCTTCGTGCCGGTTCCGGTAGTTCAGGATGATATTGGCACACTGCACCAGCAGTTTGCGTAGGTAGGAGTTACCACGTTTGGTGATGGTGCCCCGGTGGTGCTTCTCTCCAGAAGAGCGTTCTCTTGGTGTAGTGCCCATGTTGGCGGCAAACTCGCGACTGTCGTGAAAGCGGCCGACTCCGCCACCGTACTCGGCGGCACACGCCGTCGCGGTGATCAGACCCACCCCGAAAATGGTGTGCACCTGCTGCGCGACGACCGAACCCTGATATGCGCTATCCAGCTCGCACTCAAGGACCTTCAAGTGGGCGTCGATCTCGCCGACATGTGCGTGTATCAGCGCGACTTGGTGCTGTAGGGAAGCGGTAACTTCCGGAAGGTCTTCCTGGTTGATCCGCTTCATCAAGGCTTGGAACCCACCCGTGCCAGCACGCTCGACCACGCCACGTTCGGCCAGCAGGCCGCGAATCTGGTTGATAGCTTGGGTGCGTTGGGTAACCAGCAGTTCGCGGGTGCGATGCAGTGCGGCCAAGTCCTGCTGGGCCAGGGTTTTTACAGGAACCGGCCGAATCCGGGGATCCCGGTACACCGCGTAAATGGCATCGGCATCGTTGCCATCATTCTTGTTGCCGACACGGCGTTGGGCCACGAACTGCGGCGGCACCAGCTGCGTCCGGTAACCATAGTTGCTCAACTGCCGTCCCCAATGGTGCGAGCTAGCGCAGGCTTCCATGACCACGACCCCACGTTCGGTATGGGGGTCGGTGAACTTGGCGACGAACTTCTTGCGAGATAGGCGATCCACCTTCCGGCATACACCATGCGGTCCGAAGGTGTGAACCTCGAACACGTTCTTGGCTAAGTCGACGGCATACACCGTGTCGGACAGCGAGGGTCGTTGGGCAGCACGATTCATGGCAGACTCCTCCTTGTGGCTGATGTTTGGTACCGCTGGGCCGGGTAACGATACGGCCTGCTCCTCTCAGTCTGGCACTTTGTTGCCGTCCTGGCCGGGAGGAGTCCATCCCATCAGTTCAATTGGGAGCCAATCTTATCCCTTAACTACATGCGACATCTGAAATTAATTGTCGCGTATGTAACATTTTAGTAGTATCTTCTACTAAATGAACTGGCTGCTGCTAATCATCACACTCCCGACGGAAAATGCCACCGCGCGGATGCGCGCCTGGCGTGCGCTCAAAGCGAGCGGCGCTGTTGTCTTGCGTGACGGCGTTTACCTTATCCCGGCATCCGAACACGCGGTCGACACCTTGACCAAAGTGGAGCAGGATATTGGGGATTCAGGCGGAACCGCCTATCTATTGGAAGTCGATGGTGACACCGATTATCCCTTTCCCGCACTGTTTGATCGTACCGGGGACTATCAAAAGCTAGCCGACGACATCATGGCCTGCGGCGCCGGCTTCGAGTCCACAGCACGCTCCGATCTGGCCCGGCACGTCCGCAAATTACGCAACGCCTACGACGCCCTCGTCGCCATCGACTTTTTCCCGGGCGACGCCCGGCGCCAGGTCGGCGCATTGCTGGATGCGCTGGAGGCACGCCAGACCCGCGCACTCTCACCGGACGAACCCACAGGCAAGGCAGACACCGTAGCGCCACTTGATCGGAATGCGTTCAAAGCGAGCCTGTGGGCAACGCGTAAACAGCTTTGGGTGGATCGCATCGGCTCCGCCTGGCTGATCCAGCGCTTCATCGATCCGCAGGCACGCTTTCTATGGCTCGACACCCCCGACGACTGTCCGTCTGATGCGCTGGGCTTCGATTTCGACGGTGCGCGTTTTACACATGTGGAATCCCTGTCCGGCCTGATGGTGACCTTCGAGACACTGATGGCGAGTTTTGACCTGGGTCACGATCCCGCGCTGCAACGTTTGGCGCAAATCGTCCATTGCCTCGATGTCGGCGGCCTGCCGGTACCCGAGGCGGCCGGGCTGGAGCGCCTCCTGGCCGGTATCCGCGCACGCACCACCGATGATGACAGCCTGTTGAACGACGCCGGCCGCGTTTTTGATGACCTGTATCTCGCATTCCGGCAAGAGGCCGAACCTGCATGACAGCACCCCTTGAAAGACCCGCCCACCCCACCTTCAGGGAGGCGTTCAGGTACTGGCTCAAACTCGGTTTCATCAGCTTCGGCGGACCCGCCGGCCAGATCGCCATCATGCACCAGGAACTGGTGGGAAAACGGCGCTGGATTTCCGAACACCGTTTTCTGCACGCACTCAACTATTGCATGTTGTTACCCGGCCCCGAGGCCCAGCAGCTCGCCATCTATATCGGCTGGATGCTGCACCGCAGCTGGGGTGGCATCGTGGCCGGCACACTGTTTTTGTTGCCATCGCTGTTTATCCTGATCGCACTCACCTGGGTCTATATCACCTTCGGTGATGTCAGTTTTGTACAAGGCATGTTCACCGGTGTTAAACCCGCCGTGGTGGCCATCGTGCTGTTCGCCGCCTGGCGCATCGGCTCGCGGGCGTTGAAAAACAATCTCCTGCGCGCATTTGCCTTCGTCTCCTTCCTGGCTATCTTTGTCTTCAATGTGCCCTTTCCCTACATCGTGCTGGGCGCCGGCATCCTCGGTTTCATCGGTGGGCGAATCGCACCAGGCAAATTCAGGGCCGGTGGCGGGCATGGCGCGTCCAGCAAGAGCTATCGTCCGGCGCTGATCGACGACGACACGCCGCCGCCGGCGCATGTCAGGTTCCGGCCCGCCAGACTGGTGGCGTTGACCGCACTTTTCGTCGGCCTATGGGCCCTGGCGCTGCTGGCATTACCGGCAGGCACCCTGCACGATATGGGCGCATTCTTTACCAAGGCCGCGCTGATGACCTTCGGCGGCGCCTATGCCGTACTGCCTTACGTTTACCAGGGCGGCGTCGAACATTACCATTGGCTTACCGGCTCACAGATGATCGACGGTCTGGCGCTGGGAGAAACGACACCGGGACCGCTGATCATGGTGGTCGCTTTCGTCGGTTACGTCGGGGGCGGGACGCACGCGGTCTTCGGTCCCGACGCGCTCTTTCTGGGCGGCGCCGCGGGTGCGACGGTGGCGACCTTTTTCACCTTTTTACCGAGCTACCTGTTTATCCTCACCGGGGCACCCCTCATTGAAGCCACGCGCGGTGATCTTAAATTCACCGCGCCCCTGACCGGCATAACCGCGGCGGTCGTCGGTGTGATAGTCAATCTCGCGGCATTTTTCGCCTGGCACGTGCTATGGCCGGAAGGCACCGAAGCCACACCCTTCGCCGGCCAGTTCCAGTGGTTCCCGGCACTGGTGTCCGTTGCCGCGTTCATCGCACTGTGGAAATACAACCTGGATATTTTGAAAGTCATCGGTGTCTGCGCGGTACTGGGACTTGTCTATACACTGGTATGAATAGAGAACATTCGATTATGAATCGCACAATTACACCCCAGGCACTGAAGAACGCACTCGTCGACAGGTACATCCTCGATGCGCGACGCGCATCCGACCGGGATGCCTCCGACGAACAACTGCCCGGCGCGCACTGGCATGATCCGGACAAGGTGAGCGACTGGGTCGATCAACTGCCCAGGGACCAGGACATTGTTCTGTATTGCGTGCGCGGCGGTTCAGTATCCAACAGTGTGCTCGATGCCCTCTGGGCCCGGGGTCTCAGCGCGCGCTTCATCGAGGGCGGCATCGAAGGCTGGGAAGCAGCGGGTGGGCAGACCGTCCCCAAATAAGGAAGCTGGACCATGATTCCGAAGCTTTATCGTCACATCCTGTTGGGGCTGGCGCTCGGACTTGCGACACTGACCGCCCACGCTCTACCACAACCTCGGCAAATTTCGCCGCACACCTGGGCCTGGGTCGGTCCCTACGAGGCTCCGGACAAGGCCAACCAGGGGTTCCGCATGAATCTCGGTTTCGTCATCGGCAGCGAGGCGGTGGCGGTGATCGACAGTGGCTACACGCCAGACATGGCACGTGCGATGTTGCAGCAGATCCGCGCGCGCACGCCATTGCCGGTGCGTTACGTAATCAATACCAACTCCCAGCCTCACCGTTTCATGGGCAACGAGGCTTTTCGACAGGCAGGCGCGCGCATCGTTGCGGCGACGGAGGCCGCCGAGCGTATGCACAACGAAGGGGTGGCATTCGCGACCGGCATCGCCCGGATACTGGAATTGCCGGCGGCGCCTCCGGTACCCGAAGCTCCCGATTTATTGATTGACACGGGAGGCAGTGAAACACTGGAACTGGGCGGCGGTGTAACCCTTTCAGTTGAACACTACGGACGCACGCATACGCGCGGAACGCTGGTTGTCTATGTCGAGCCCGACCAGACTGTCTACACCGGCGATATAGTCTATGGCGGACGACTCCTGGCCATCCTGCCGGACAGCCATGTCGGTGACTGGATCGCGGCATTCGAGCGGTTGCAGACGCTGCGGGCGAAACAGTGTGTGCCCGGACACGGGACACCCGGTTCGCTCGCTGACTTCGAACATGCGACCTACGCCTATCTAAGCGCCTTGAAGACACATATGGACCAGGCTGTCGAGAACGGTACCGGCGTCGCAGACGCTATGGCGGATTTTGATGCGCAGCCCTGGCGCGAGCTGGCCAACTTCGACGAGTTGGCGGGACGCAATGCTTCGCTGGCTTATCTCGAAAGAGAGGCCGAGAGTTTTTGATTGCACGTGAGGTATGGACTCATGAAATGGATCACCCGTGAACGGCCCAGGATTGGCCGCATCGCCTGTCCTTGGCTGATCGCCCGCTTTATTGACCCGGATACCGAATTTCTCTACGTACCGCCTGACGATGTGCTGCGTATTGCCAGCGAAACCGACGCGATTCCCTATGACATTCCCGGCGTCAAATTGTCGCACGAAGGGGAGTCGTGCATCTTCGACACGTTTCTGAAAAAATACGCGCTGACAGATCCGGCTCTGTTCGATCTCGCAGTCATCGTGCGCGGCGCGGATACCGATCGCCTGGATATTGCACCACAGTCCGCAGGATTGCTGGCAATTTCACTCGGACTCTCGCATATTTTCCCAGGACGACCATGCGTGCCTGGCACAAGGCCGGGTGATCTACGATGCCCTTTATGCCTGGTGCCAGCACACACCAAACGAACGACACAAGAGGTGTGTAACCTGCGCTGGGAGTGAGAGGTATCCGTGCCTGAGCTGGATACCAGCGTGTTCATCATCCCGGGGGATCGGGTAAAGAACGGCGATGAACGTCTGGTGGTGCTCAATTGAGTGGCCAGTTCGGCCATCGAGAAGGTCCGCGGTGGACACCCCGACTACGTGTTCCCTTACCAAGGCCATCCGGTCACCACGATGAACAATACAGCGTGGCAGAAGGCAAGGAAACGCGCCAGCCTGACGCAGGCACGGGTCCACGATCTCAAGCACACCTTCGGTCGTCGTTTGCGCGCGGCAGGAGTGAACTACGAGGATCGTCAGGACTTGCTGGGACACAAGTCGGGAAGGATCACCACACACTACTCGGCGGCGGAATTACACAACCTGATCGAGGCCGCCAACCAGGTGTGTGGAGGGCATTCCCGCAAAAGCCCCGCACTAGTGTTACTGAAACAAAAACCGGTCACAACCATCGCTATAACCGATTGATGTAACTGTGAATTTTGTCGCGCCCGGAAGGATTACCGGCCCGCGGCCGTTCTGCGCACCTACGGCGCTGGTCGAGCTCCTATCGAATAGTCGGAGCTTCGAACCCTTACGGGCATAAACCAAAAAGGCCCACCCTGGCGGGCGAGCCCTTTCGGTTTATATGGCGCGCCCGGAAGGATTCGAACCTCCGACCGCCTGGTTCGTAGTTAAAGTTTCAGTTGTAACTATTTGTTTAATTTTAAATTAATCGGAGCGCCCGTTGCCCATTTTTGCACTACAATGCAGGATGATGCAGAACCCATCCCCACAAAATCCCCACAAGAATTTCGTGGCTGAAAGTATCTGGAAAATAACCATGTGGTTGCTTCCGTAACCCGTTTCCCGATGATCTATCAGGGGTGTAGCTATATATGATCAAACTGATTCCTGTCGCAGCTGCACGTGACATCATGTTCCGATACCCCCTACTGCTCGGGAATGCGACCACGGCAGCCAAGGTGGGCTTTTCCCTGGAGCAGCATAAGGAGACCTTGATGGTGGAGCTTTCGCACCTGGAGTCCCTGCGCGCGTGTCGGCCACGCAAGCCGCACTACCTGGTACGCGGCCAGCGCGGGGGACGGCTCGTTCCCGAGTGAGACCTGGGGTGCCGCTGAAGGTGCTCGAGCGCTCCTGGCAGGAGATGGTGTGAAGATCTCGTTGGAGAGGCTGCGCCGCGAGGCTGAGGCAACGGGGTATCGCCCCGAAGGCTCGAGAAGGTCATTCACCTGCTCAACCTGTTGGAAGCTCTCCGCAGTCATCCGTTCCTCAAGGACCGCCTGGTGCTCAAAGGCGGCACGGCCTTGAACCTGTTCGTCCTCGACCTGCCGCGGTTGTCGGACAGATACCTTCGCCATGAGCCAGGCATGGGTGGCGCTACCAGACTACGACACCATTTGCTGCTGCTCGGCCTGCCATGTCGCCTCTAACACCGAGGCCGGAACGATCGCCCAGGATGCGGATGAAGGCTAGGGTGCCGATGAGGATCAGAGCCTGCCACCAGCCTTCTGATCGAGTGTTGGCCCTGGTTGTCATCCTCGAAGGGTACTTGGTGGGATAGGGCGATACCGGCTGAGAAGAGGCGAAATATGTTCCGATTAGGGATAGGCGGAGACTGGGGCTGCCTGCCCCAAAAGCATCTTTGGGGCATCGGTTGCTCAAAGCCTGTGGAGAATCGCAGTGGTGCCTCGTATTTCTGCGAGCCCGTCACACACGATCTAACCCACGTGCACCACTGGCAGCAATTTGGACCTGATCTGCCGACACAGGCCGTCCGATAAGATAACCCTGTACGAAATTGCACCCAAGTTGCCGCAGCAGCTGAGACTGCTCATCCGTCTCGACACCTTCCGCGACGACGTCCACGTCCAGACTATGGGCGAGAGCGATCATAGCCTTTACCAGCGATACGGTCCGCTGATCGTGTGGCAGCTTGGACGTAAAACTGTAATCGATTTTCAGAACGTCGATCGGCAGTTGACTCAGATAGCCCAGCGATGAATAGCCTGTCCCGAAATCATCCAGATATACGGGTATCCCCAGCTCACGAATCTGCTGCAGCACGGCCACGGCCCGGTCGAGATCGTGCATGACTGCCGTTTCCGTGATCTCTATGGCCAATCCAGGCTTGTCATCTGTCAATCCAGCCTGGTCCAACACCTGGCGGAGCTCATCAATGAAATTGTCCCGCATCAGTTGGGGCGTCGCGACGTTTACGGATACGGTAAAGTCCTGCAGCCCGGCTGCGCGCCATGTCGAAATCTGCCGGCAGCCCTGTTCCAATACCCAGCGCCCGAGAGGATGAATCAAGCCGTTCGCTTCAGCGATGGGGATAAATTGGCCGGGGCCAACGTGCCCGAGCGTTCCGCTGCGCCAGCGCAACAACGCTTCTGCTCCCACTGGTCTTGTGGTCTCGGTATCCACAACCAGTTGGTACACCAGCGAGAGCTCATCGCGTTCTATGGCATGCTGGAGTTCATACTCGAGCCGCAGCTGCGACCGTGCCAGTGCATTGAGGCTGGCTGAGTAGAACATGCAGGAACCCGGTTCCGTGGCGGCCGTATGGAGTGTCAGAGCCGCATACTGCATCAGATCTTCAGCCGTGTCGGCATCGCCGGGATAGAGCGCGGCGCCCCCGCGCAATGGCAGCGATAGTCGCATGGCACTTTCGTCGACCGTGACGGTGGGGCCGCGTAACAGCCGCTCTGAAAGATGGACCATATCCCCGCTCTGCGCCATATCGGCCAGCACCAGCGTGAATTCGTCCTGACCGGTTCGCGCGACGGTGTCGCCCTCCCTCAGCACCGCAGTCAGATAATCCGCGAGCTGTTTGCGGAGGCGATCTCCCACGTGCCGCCCGCGAATATCCACCAGTCGTGTGAGTTCTGGGCAATCGACGACCACGACGGCCACTGTGCGCTGATCGTGATGCGCGCGGGACAGTGCCTGTTGCAGGTGGCCGATCAACAGGGCCTCGTTGGGCAGCCCAGTGAGCGCGTCGTAATACGTCAGTGTCTGCAGGCTGTTCGACTTGTCGGTCGTCTCCAATCCGAGGCCGATGTCCGCGGCAATTTCCCTCAGCAGAGCCGCCTCCTGCTCGTCGAATATCTGGTCAGCCCCACCGTAGAGCTCCAGCCAGCCGCGGGCCGGCTGGTTCTTGGTCCAGTCCGGTATGGGCAGGGCCACCACGGCGGAAATGCCCAGCCCCCTTGCCGCCTGATGCCATGCCTCCGGTAATGCCACGTCGTCCACGCGGCCGATCCAGACCGGCTCCACGGCGTCAGGACGGCCCATCGCATCCGCCAGCGGCGCCGCCATCGCAGACGGCCATCCGCCGGACAAGCCGGCTTGCCCGGCGAGATCGGCAGGCTGATCCCGTCCGTTGTGCAGGAAGATCCGGGCGCCTGCGAAGTTGCCCTTGTCGACCGCAAGTTCACAGGCCGTCTGGGCCAGTTCCCCAATGGCCCGGATGCGCACAATCGCACTGTTGATACCGCTCAGGAACTGGTAGGTCCGATTGAGCCGCCGGATGTTCGTCTGCTCCCGACGCAGCCGCTCCGTGTAGCGGCCGATCAGCCACGCCAGGAGCAGGGCCGTGAAGCCAACGTATACCCATCCTTTGATGGTCTGAAGCTGCGTGACCTAGTTGGGGTCGCTGACCAGAAGGGCCAGCAGGCGATCGGAGAACAGGATCCAGAGGGCGCCCACCGTCGCGTAGATAACCGAAACACGCCCCGCGATCTGAAGCGACGCCCGAGCCTTCCGGTGTGGTGGTTTCAGGTTCGAATGCATGTCGTTACCTTCCACGGCCGGACATGCTCCTTAACCAAGCCTCTCGCCGGCTGTCGTGTACAGCGACCGCATCGGCCGCCACCTAAGATTCTGTAGATTCTGAAATATTTTTGCACACCAACGACTGAATTTTGAGTCGGATCGACCCACGTCTTCTCGAATCACAATCCTGCCTGGAATCCGGTCGCCGTGACAGCCGATTTATCGGTCAGACGTTTCGTATACGTGGTGAGTGTTTCGAGCGCTCCGCCGCCCTCGAATCGGGTAGGAGGCGGGGTCACCCCCACCGTCCTCCCACACCACCGGGCATACGGTTCCGTACCACGTCGGTTCCCACATCCCATTGCTGGGCGAGCTTAGTTCCGTTGACTATCCGCCAGCCAGAGTGAATTGCGCTGCAACGGTTTTCGAGGTTCCGCCCCGTCCACCTGTGTTGCGAGCCCTCCCAAGAGGCATCTGCAAACTCCAGTCTGAGGTATAACCCGACTATCCACTCATAGTGGATTCAGCCCTTCAGTATGCGGTGACATACCTACTATGGCCTCTGCTGAGTTCTGATCACCCATCCCCACCCCTCACGAGATGAGTAGCACGATGGCAGGTAGTCAGACTTCCCAGGGTAAGACGCGTGACCGTCACACTTATACCCGCCGCATTTACGTCCACACCTTCCGTGCAAGTATCAGGCTTTAACGATCATTGCCGTCTTACCCGGTGCGACCGCCTCATATGCGATTTCTGTTCGTCCTGTAAATCTTCATCAGTTACTACTACTTCTGAATAGTCAATTTTAATGGACTCAAGTCCTTTTTCACGCATTTCCTGCATCCTTTCCGTCTCATAGCGCTGCCGCGCCCTGGCAATTCCTCTATCGCGCCATGTTCGAAATCCCACGTTTTGGATATAACCTCTGTCAATCACATAATGGAGCATTGCTTTTAAAGATGGAGGTCGTTCCTGCCTCTTTTTCGGCCAGTACTTTTCTGGCAGAGGCATTTCGTCCTTTAAGCGTTCCCGAATCGCCATTTCAAGACAGCCAAACACCTGCTGCTCAGCAACATTGTAGAAGCGATAAACAAACCATGAATAGAGGTACAGGTTTCTAGCGGTATCGAACAGGATGCGGATTTTTTCCGGCACGGCATCCGACAATGTATATCCTGCAACCAATTCGAATTGATCGACCGGCGACAATGATCGGATTACTCCCGAGTCATTGTCGACCCTAACAAAGGATCGGGTACATGGATCAGGTTCGCAGAGATGTTCTGGCATTCTGAGACCATCGCATTCGAAATCCGATTCGGCTTTATTGTTAGTCATGATTCAACCGCAAATTGTCTGCCACTATTTCACTTCCGAATGTTATCGTTTCCAATTATCCGGCCAGGAATCGAGTTCCAACGGCATCATCAATCCATCGCCTCGTTGCTCTGCCCGCAACTGTTCTTCTCGGTGTACCGCCAAGGACAGATAAATCAAACCAGAACGGGCAAGTTTGAGAAGTCTTAAGGCTTTTGCCTCTATGTCGCCCCGTGTCACTGAATAAGCCATTGAATCACGAAATCCATCTGGAGTAGCGCCCCCCGTGTCACGCTCAGACGTCCATGGCCAGTCATGAACCTTCAAGTACTTGTGCTCCAAATGGTTCCGAATGGCATTAAGCGCCTCGGCATCAGGCTCCATTGTCTCAGCTAGATCAGTGCCATTTTCCAGCAGGTCCTTACTCAACCAGAAAAGTCCACGCAGCAGCCAGTTTTCATAGCCGATGAAACAGTCTCGCAGAAATCTTGACTTCCTTTTTTTCGATGTTGTGTGCCAAACAGAACGAAAGTTGATGGACCGCTCTTCCATGCCTAGCTGCCAATAGGCATTGATGAAGAAAGCCAACTTATCGAAAAGCGAATAGGTCATACGGTACGCGGCTTTAACCCGCTCCACAGCCAGTGAATAAGCCGGATAGTCCAGGGTGTCATAGAGCAGGACGTCACGGTCTGCGAAATGGGGCTTTTGCTCTCGCGTTCCCTCATAATATAGATAGCGTGCGGATACGTACTCCTGTTTGATCTGGTTGAAAAACGCTATCAACGTAGGTGGCTCCCCTATCCCAACAACCATGTTTGGAAGTGTCAGAATGTCGCGCGCAGAGATTGGATATGGTCCAAGATCATTGAGGGGCGTCAGGAACAATCGATGTTTTAAGCACCAGCTCCGGTACACGCGCTCCCCCTTTGAGCGTCCCAGACTGTAATTTTCCAGTTCCATGGATGCAGCAATCTTTTCAAGGTCGATATGTGCTGCGATACCATCAGCTTCGCGAACCATGGCCTCTTTGATATCGTCATACCCTGTAGACTCGAAGAATGCGCTGGATGTTGTCGCCTGTCGGAGGTCATCGTATGCGAATCTCATCATAACCATGGCGTGACCATGGTCATATAGGGTGCGGGCATAGGACATATAGCCATAACCACGGTTGCCCAGAGCCATTCCAAAATTGGGAATGATACCCAGAGCCCGGTTCCAGTACTCGATGGCCTCGGTACATCGACCCAGCGTGTTGAGAAGGTTTGCGGCATTAGTAAGGATCTGACAACGCCGAACCTTATCGAGCTGCTTAAATCCCGAATGTCGAAGGGCCGTGCGCAAATTGAACAACTCACGCAAAACCTCCGGTTGTTCCCAGGCCCAGGCGGCCTTTATGTCATTATGCTTTCTCTTCCGGTGGCTGGCCCAGGCATTGGCCCTGAAGTAGTGGAGTAAAGCCACCTTCCCGTCGTCGAGCGTCCTCTCGTCTAATTCATCGCACAGTTCAAGCGCCCGCTGGGCGCCTTCAGTCCGGCCATGAATATCAGAGAGATCGATGATTTTTCCTATGAGGTCGAAGGCAGCTTCGATATTCAGGCCGCTTAAATTTTCCACACCTAAGAGTTCCCCAAACTCGCGATTAGACACTTTGTCAGTCTCGTTATCTTCCATTATTCTTCTGGCAAATCTTTCAGCGGTCCAATTTTATCGGGTCCAATCGGCAACGATGTTTCCAGCTGACATCTTTGGGCTGCGCGTCAACTGCCAGACGGGAGAAGGCTTCTTTATTATCGCCTTGTCGTTTCATTCATACCCCAACGCTGCCTGGAGTTTTTGTAACGACTCTATCTGCTTCTTCTTGTCCATCTTCCGGATATTAACCAGCTTCCATTGAATCGCGGGAAGTTGCTCGATGCCGGCTACAGGCATAAGGCTCCAATCCGGCTGTCCTTGCTTTATTGAGAGTAGGAATTGCTTCTCGTTCTCTGTCATTGTGTTCTTGATTGTGTCGATGAGCCTGTCACGCACTGTTACCAGTTCATCGTGCTCAACTTCTTCGGCTGTCATGCCAGCGAATTCTTTCTCGAACACCTGGCGAAAGTCTTTTAGATTAGGTGCGAGCAGCTCACTCATTGGCCGGTCGTGGCTCGCAAGATAAATGATGAATGCGGTGCGAATTTCATCCGTGATACCTTCGTTCTCCATCAGGATCTTGACGTCGAAGATATCACGCGGATGCTGGCGGTCCAGGGCGGCACATAGCTTGCCACCGTACAGGTCCACAACAGCCAGCGTGCTGGCCGTCGCCGATGCCTCGAACAGTGCTTCGGCCTTTTCGCTTAGCTCACGTTCCTCCGGCGAGAAGACTGTGCCCCTGAGCACCAGATTGGGCTCGATCTTGATCGCGGCTTCTGTTGTCTGAATGAACAACTTGGAAACATGCCGGGCGCCCTTAGCCCGGCTCTCCTGCACAGTCGCTCCGGGTACGGTTCTTCCGATCGCGGCGGCTATGCGCTGCAATGCCTCACCGATATTTGCCAATGCCGTGTCGCGCGGTTCCAGGGGCAGATACGTCAGGTCGATATCGACCGATAGTCGCGGCATGTCGCGCACATAGAGATTGATCGCCGTACCGCCCTTCAGGGCGAAGCACTCTTCTGACGCCACATGGGGCATCACCCGCAGCATGAGTTGCGCCTGTTTGAAGTAGGGGCTGTCTTTCATACCGAATTCACCGACGCCTTCCACTGCTGATTCGTATCCGGGACGGTGATGTTGTATTTGGCATCCAATCGTCCGCCTTTGACGATCATGCGTTTGCCTTTGCCGAAATCCACTGTCGACAGATCCAGTTTCTTGACCCAGGCATGGTTGTGGCTTTCAGCGAGAAACATGAACAGCCGCTTCACCTTTACCGAACGGCATTGCTCCAGCAGCGACTGAACCAGACGTGGCCGCAAGGTGGTCAACCCCTCCATGAGCAGACCCGCCTCTTCAAAGGATTCCTCTGCAGGCACGAGATACAGCACTTCCATGATGGCGCGTTCGGGTGCCGAAACGGTTACAACATAGGCGGCCAGTTCCTTCCTGGTGAGGCCTGCATTCGGCTCGTCGGCAAACAGCTTTGTGGTGGTATAACGAAGCGCCACCCCCCAGTCATACTGTCGGAACCACGCGGGCAGCCGGGTACCGGCGCCGCCGAACAGTGACACAGCCCCGCCTTTCCCCATCGGCAGATAATGGGCATACCCTTGCAGCTGCAGCGCCGTTTTGGCTCCAACATGGACCGGCAGCTGCATGTGCTCCTGGAGGGCATGCAGGCCACCGGTCCACTCGACCGTGTCGCCGGCACGCACATAGGCACCCTGGCCGATGCGCCGTATCCAGCCGCTCTTCTCATACTCGTGGACCAGTTGCTGGTAGGCTCCCTGGGCCTCCAGCCAGCGCGATACCGCCACAGTGCCTTGGGGCCATGCTGTCAGCAGACGGTTTAATTTACTGCGGGGTTCACTAGCCATGCTTGTTAATTTAGCGTGGAAACAAACCAAGCTCAAGCGGAAAGTTTAATTTGAGCCTGATTTAACAGTTTTCACTTGTTAATTAGGCGTTTAATTAAACTGCATGACAATGAATATTACATGTGCCGCATCGCTTAGCCCCTGTCTCGCCGGGTGCGCATTCCACGCGATTCGGCCATCGGTTCCAGCGTCATCCGGCCACCGGTTCCATGATGCTTAGGCCGGGGCGCTTCAAGGTGGTGTGAAGATCTCATCGGAGAGGCTGTGCCGCGAGGCCGAGGCAACGGGGTTTCGCCCCGAAGTGTTCAAGAAACACAAGGGGCTCTGATCGGCACAGCACGTCGATTGCCCGTTGGCCTGTTTTCCGGCGGGTAGCTACCACACTCAATCCATTCTCACGAACAGACCACGCAAAAAACTACTCATCGCTTCATGGTCCCGACATCGCACGATCATCGAGCTTGAGACCACCGAACACTTCATCGACGGTCCTTTCGGACTTCCGCACCCCGTCCTCAACTGCCGAACCACGGGAACCGATTCCCCGTTCGGCAAACTCCGCGATTATCATAATTCAGCACCGTTTTCAATCGAGATAGATGGCCTTTTCCGGCCATTTATCGGTCGTTTTTTTACACCCCGCTGACGGCTAGCATCGATAGCCGTACCGAGCACAGTGGAGCACAAACGGTGAATCAGTCTATCTCTGCAACCCATGAGTATCTGCTGACGCACTACGGGCCACTATTGACGATCAGGCATCTGGCTGAGGTGATGCACACGAGTCCGAATGGGGTGCGCATGGCCATCGCGCGTAAACGGCAACCGTTGGCTGTGGCGCTTTTGAACGCCAGGAGGCAGTTGGGCCGCAGGGTGTACTTCGAGGCGCGGTTGGTGGCCGATGTCATTGACCAAGGCATGACAGGCGGGCCACTGAAGGAACGTCCCACTGAAACTGGCGCTTCATTACCGTCGACGGGGCGTTCCCTAATCTGCACGCAGCCATGAGAAAGAAGAATAAATAAATTGAGGCATCGAATTGACGCAGCCAACAAACAATCCATCGCACCCCACCAGTTGGTTAAAATCGGTCGGTATGGGTTGTGGGAAAACCCTTTCATGATACACGCGGGAAAGATACGCCGTGTTTTATTTGCCGGACAAAGACCCGTGCTACCGCGTCGAACAGGAATCTATCACTACAACAAAAGCAAAGGAGCTGCAAGCATGGAGTTCGATTTTTCCGGGATAAATCTTGAGTACCTGATCCAAGCCCGAGACCTCGCCAAGCGAGATCCTGAATTCGTTGCCACCCTGCTCGGCATGGAGGTCGAGATGGCTTTCTTATTGGCGGATTTGAAACCCAAGGAACTCACACGTATTTCGCTCATCAAGCAGCCGTTACTCATGCCTCGACAGGAGCCTTGGTGGTGGTCACGTTTATTCGTGGCCTTACGCGAAGGGTGTGCCGATGAAATCGAGGCCGTAATCGAGCATGCACCGTTGGTCACGGTGCCTAGAGGAGAGGATGCGTGAATGAGACCCGCAATCTGTTCAGCACTGGCCCCTTCGATCCCGCCGCCTTGTGGTAGACGGCTCGACCGCGCTGGCTGCGATGTCGAACTTTGCATTCACGCCACGAGAATCATGGAGGCCATCCGACTGATTCATCTCGGCGCGCGTGCAGGGCTCGTCTGCCAGCTGACAAAGCTGGAAAAATCCACGACCAACCGCCTGTACCGTCAATTGTGCGGCGCACCCTCCCCCCCTGGCCAGACACCGTTCACCGATACCTGGTACCGGGAAAACGATGTACGTATGTTACAGGCCACTCTCGTCTGGCGGCTGCACCAACGCTTGGTGCAGACAGGGCGAAGCGCCGCACGCATCGCCATCGATGTATACCAGGCGTATACCCGGCTCGCCCGTGAACCGCAGCTCGACCTGACCCGCACTGTTTTCGTACCGCGTCTCGTTGCCATGGAGACATGGCACGAAAGAGTGTGCAAGTTCTGCGGCATGACGTACCTGTCCGCGGTAGACAGCAACAGCGTTGCGTGCCCTGGCTGCCGCCTCTATCACCTGCACCGTTGTCACCAGTGTGGCTCACCGATGGAACCGCAATCCAGGGGGCGCCGGCGTACGGTTTGTGGCCATTGCGGAAACACGCATAATGGAGGGGCCCCCCATTGAAGGAGATAGACAACCACTGCGATCCAGCAACCGGGTATTCCGGGACTTCACGGGGGATCCCATGGCACTGAAAGTCACCGTTACCAGCACGAAGGGGGGTGTCGGTAAAACGACGTTGACCGCGAACCTCGGCGGTCTGCTGGCCGATCTCGGACAGAAGGTGCTGCTCGTAGATGTGGACGTACAGCCTACATTGTCCAGTTATTATCCGCTCGAGCTGCGAGCCGACCATGGTCTGTCCTCACTGATCACCGAAGGCCTGGTCGACGGCATCGTCAGCCGTACGGCGATTGTGCAGCTGGACCTGATCCTATCCGACGACCCAGAGGGGATGTTGCAGAATTGGATTCTGCATACCCCGGACGGACGTGTCCGGCTGAAGCATATCCTGACCCGGCTTGACGCGGCCTATGACTTCATCCTGCTGGACACCCAGGGTGCGGTCGGACCGCTTCAGGACTCCGCGATCCTTTCGGCGGATCTGCTGGTCTCGCCGATACCACCGGAGATTCTGTCCGCCCGGGAATTCGCCCGCGGCACGGTACAGATGTTGGACCGGCTACGTCCAATGGCCTTTCTTGGTGCGCCGCTCGGTCCGTTGCGCGGACTCATCTATCGCATGGATCGGACCGTCGACGCCCGCCGCATCGCCCAGGAATTGTGCCGGGAGGCCTACGGCCCCAGTAAGGGGGCCATCACCATCCTGGACACGGTGATTCCGAACACTGTCGCCTACCGGGAGGCCGCCACGGCACGCGTACCGGTTCACCGCTGGGAACCGGTACGGCAGGGACCCACCCCAAGCGCCCGTGAAGCCATGCTGGCCCTGGTCTTCGAGCTCTTCCCACATCTGGCGGACAAGACGCTCGAATGGGGAGGGGCGCAATAATGTCGAAGAAGCACCCCTCCAGCGAACAGATCCAGTCGATGCTTCGCGAGGGTCATTTTGGCCAGAGCCACGAATTGCCGCCGGCGGACCCGCTCACTGCGACGCAGATGCTGCTGGACATCGATCGCATCGAACCCTACGAGCACAACCCCCGCAAGGAGCGAAACCCACTCTACAACGAGATCAAAGATTCCATCCGCGCTCAAGGTGGACTCAACAATCCGCTGACCATCACGCGCCGGCCGGGGGATGCCCACTACATCGTCGAGTCGGGGGGCAACACCCGCCTGCAGATCCTCAAGGAGCTATGGAGGGAAACCGCGGACGACCGCTTTTCCCGTATCCACTGCCTGTTCCGACCCTGGGTCTCCGAATCCCACGTGCTGACCGCACACCTGATCGAGAATGACAAACGGGGAGAACTCACCTTCATCGACAAGGCCCTCGGTGTACGGGAACTGCGCTTGGTGCTCGAATCCGAGCGGAACGAGGCCTTCTCCCAACGACAACTGGTGGAAGCCTTACGGGAACGAGGCTACGCCCTCGACCAGAGCACGATCTCCCGCATGGACTACGCCGTGGATGTGCTGCTGCCGGTCATTCCCGAAGCGCTGCGCAGCGGCATGGGTGCACCGCAGATCCGCCGGATTCGACGGCTGGAAACCGCCTGCCGTAGTTTCTGGAACGACCAGCCCGACGCGCCAGACCGGTTCGATGCGCTGTTCACCGAGGCACTGACCACCCACGACGGCCCGCACTGGGATCTCGATGCTGTGCAGCGGGAGTTGGAGACCCCCATGGCCGGGATCACCGGACTGTCCCTCAAACACGTCCGTCTCGAAACCGATGCACGCCTGGCGACCGGCGGCAACGAACCGAGCCCACCGAGACCGACGTTCACGGACGGGCACTCCACTTCGGCGGCGACGCCGGCACCTGGTATACCCACATCCACCACTCCCCCCATGTCCAATGGAGCCGAACCCAAGGAGGCGCCTGATCATCAATCGCCCGGCGACTCCCGCTCGGGTGCGGAGGACAAGGCGTCTGATGAACATCCGACACCTTCTCCAGTATCGGCCAGTGAATCGCCGACTACGGCAGTTGCCTCGTCGGCCTATGACGGCCCTGGCGATCTGAAATCGCTGCGCAGCCGCTGTTACGTGCTCACGCTCAAGATCGCCAGACGACACGACCTGGAGGACTGCATTACGTCCGCCGGCACACTGGGCATGGGCTTTCTGGTGGACATCCCGCGCGAGTCCATCATTCCGGTCGCCGGCGAGGCGGGCGCGCTGCGCCAACTCTACCGCCAATGGGTGTGGTGGCTGCTGCTCAGCTTCTCAGAAGAGAGCGTCCAGCCTGAACGTATGGAACGAGTCCCGGACGAGTTATTACTGCGCAACCTGGTCCTGGAGAGGAACGATGCCCAGGCACTGACCTTGGTCGGCGAACCCGACTGGAAGGCGCTTGGCTACGAATTGCTGAGCAACCCCTCGGTCCCGCAGTCGACCGTCGATGACCTGCTGGCCCTGGCGCAGACCTGCCGCCGCATCCGTCAACAGGTGAATGACGACGGCGGCCTGGCCCTGTGGAAGATCGACGGATAGTAGGGGCGATGCGGACGATGCCGAAGACGACCCATGCAGAGCTGGTATTCCACACCCTGCGCTATGTCACCGAGACCCTGGCCGAGGGGGACATCCATTCGGTGTTGGATCTCGGCTTTCGGCTGGATCAAATCGCCCGCCTGGAACGCTTTACCCTGCGCGATCTGTACCACATCAGCCAGGTCCGCACCCACTTCATGGACATCTCCGTCGACCCCGTCTGCTTCGACCGGGTTCTGGACCACATGGAGCGAAACAAGCGCCATGACGCCCTTCAGGACGAACTCATCCAACTGCGCGCACCGCTGGCCATGATGCGGGTCTTCTTCGGCATGACCAACGCCGAATACGCCGCACGACGCAAGCTGCTCGGCATGTCAGGTACCGGTATCGGTCGACCACCCGCACCGTCGGAGGCTGACGAACAGCGTGTCTGGAAGGCCTGGCAGAGCTACGCGAAAGGTCCGGAGCAGCAGCGTTACCTGCACGTGGGACAGGCCACCGGCATACCACTGAACACGGTTTGGGCATTGATCCAATCCTGGGAGACCGCCGGTCTCCTGCCGGCGAATCAAGCGGATGAGGACCACAAGGTGGTTCAGTTCCGGACCAATGAGCAATGAGCCTGTTTGAGATCGACATGGGAAGCTGAGTGGAGCGCGATAACGAAAAGATCAGACCGGAAACACACGCCCTGGATGCCTTTATCCATGCCACCGTGGAACGGCTCCTGAGCGCTGACACCCGCGATACCGGAATGGGTGATGGTCTGCTGTTCCTCGGTAACTGGCATGACGCCATGCCGCGGCTGATCTTTCAGGACCCGGTGCTGCAACCGGTCGACACCCGTATCTGGGGTGTGATCAAGATCGCGGCTGCCGGCACCGGCCCGACCGCGTTTCCGACCTACAAGCAAATCGCCAAAACCGCGAATGTCGGTTCCGAGGCAACAGTGGCCCGGTCCATGGCCATCCTGCGTGCCGCCCGCTGGCTCTCACTGTGCCACCGTGTACGCGACGCCCAGGGCCGGTTCCGGGGCAACATCTACGCACTCCATGACGAGCCCTTGCCGCTGGCCGATGCGCTCTATCTCGACCAGGCATACATCCAGTTCCTGGAACAGGCGCAGACCCACGCCCATCCCCAGGTGCGGAAGATCGCGGCGGCCGTGCTGGGCACCATTGAAGAAGATCTCCGCGAAGGCGACGGCGGCATCGAGAACGTCAACCCGACGTACCGGCGCCAGGAAGCCATCCGCACCCTGCAAGGCGAGGCAACCCGCTATTTCGGCTTCTCGTCCCGCCAACTTCAAAATTTGAAGTCGGTGCCCGAACCCACCCCACTTCAAAAAATGAAGTGCGGTCCACCTCAAAATCTGAAGTCGGACCGTAGTAGTAGTTGTAGTTATATAAATAAAAAAACAACTACTACAACAACAACGGAGGTAGCGCAGACAGACGCGTGCGCGCGTGAAGCGGAAAGCGGCCAGGAGGCCCTCGCCTTCCCTGCCTCGCTGACACCGAACGAACACCGTCTGGCCAGCATGTGTCTGCGCAACGCACCGGTGGCCATGCATCAGGATATCCTGGATGAAATGGCCGGCAGGCTACTGTCCGCCAAGCACAAGAACGAATCCATCGACAATCCCGTGGGCTATCTGGCGCAACTGTGCAAGGCTGCGCGCCAAGGCTCGTTCATCCTCACGAGTCTGGGACTGAAAGCCCGCGAACAACGCCATCGGAAGGCCCGTCTCAAGCGGCAGGAAGAGATCAGCCGTGAACGCGCGCTGGCCCACATGCAAAGCCTGCTTGCGAAGCGTGAGCCATCGACCCCGGAACCGACGCACCCTACCCCCGCGTCTGGTGATGGCACTGCCATCGGCCCTCCACACGACCCTTTACCCGATGGCAGTGCCATCAATCCTGCAACCGGTCCACCGCGGGCTTCGAGTACGCCTCGGGGGTGATGGCACTGCCATCACTCTCACAGGTGCCACGTGGCACATCCCAATCTGCTGACAAAAGAGGAAGGCCCATGACCCAAACGACAACAGCAAACGATGCGGATAACAAGACATCCCGCGCGCTCCCGGACAACGCGGACCCCGCGGTGGATTACAAAACCGTCGCGGAACGGCCCGGCACCCTGCGTGGCGACGCCTGCCTGGTGATCCAGACCCGCCAGGCACAGCGCCTCGTCTACGGCCGCAAGCTAGTGGGACAACAGCCCGGCATCATCGGTCTGGTCCGCTTCGGTATGTTGATGAAGCGCATCTGGGTCTCGGCGATGCTCGACGATCCCTATGCGGACTGGTACCTGTTGCAGATCGATGAAACGCTCGAGACGGGCCGTGTGGAGATCCGGCAATCGCGGAACCAGATCGACGAGCTGCTCGGTTCCGCACGCGGCGTGGAGATCACCGTGGCCCACTCCCTCAAACCGGCCCGGGTGCCACTTCAGTTCGCCAATCCCTACGGCTACATGGGCGCCTATCTGGTAGGCGACTACGACGAGCTGGTCTGCGCGGTGCTTACCGCGCGGCACGTCGGCTTGCTGAGCCGGGACCATGCTGAACAGATGCTGCAGCGGGGCGGGCGGCTGATCCGCCGCACCTTCCTACTCCCGACACAGTGGAAACACTGTGCCGTCGATCGCACTGACCTGGAACAGAACAACCAACGCGCCCAGGCGGCACGCGCCGCCATGGGGGAACTGCCGCAGGATGTCCTGGAAGGCACGCACCGTGCCCGCCATGCCCCGGAGATTCGTCAGCCAAGAATCGACGGTACCGCCGTTACAGGTTTCATCTCCAACCGCCCCATACCCGCGGACACGGAATCGGCCGGCGACGAATAGATAACCAGGGCGATGGTTCAGGTGATACAGACGGACCCAAAGGGCCCTTTATTGCCCTTTAAGGGTAAGGGAGGCGCCCGCGTTCGGCTGCGGGAACTGGAGCAGCGCCAGGTGATGATCGAGCAGGCGATGCGAACGGTTGCGCAGGAGTTCAAGGAGATCTTCCGCCCTCCGCGGACCGCACACCTGGCCGTTCATCACCAGGGCGGGTATTTCAATCTGCGCTGGCGCGCGACCACGAACGGTGCATGCGGCCAGACATATTTCGAGCTCGCTGCCTCTGACCGGGGCCAGCACCTATTGACCGGGCTGCCACCGGCCGTGCGATCCCTGTTCCTGCGCTTTGAACGGCAACGCCTTGAATTGAACCTTGCCTCCAGTATTTGCCAGCACGAACTGCGGCGACTGCGCGATTACCTTTCTAAACTGGACGCACTTCGTAACTGTGAACCAGGAAACACGTGTTGAATGGAAATACGGTTTTTGCTGTGCGCGCCAAGGCGCTCGTGGTGCCATGGTAGTGACCATCCAATTCCATGAGGAACTGAAATGAGTAGCTTGTTCAGCGGTACCGGCAATCTGGGCAATGTCCCCGATTTGAAGTATTTCGATGTGAACGGCGAGAGGCGGCCCGTGGCTGACATGCGGATCTTTTTCGATCGCCGTGTCAAACAGGAGGACGGCAACTATGCCGACGGTGGCGGTTTCTGGGTGACTGCCAGCATCTGGGGTTGGCGCGCCGAGGCGGCGGCAAAACTGCTGTCCAAGGGTGCCCGTATCTTCGCCCGTGGCCGCCTGCGTGAAGAGACCTGGGAAGACGACCAGAATGAGCCGCATACCCAACTGCGTCTCGACGCGGACTACCTCACGGTGGACCTGCTGTGCGTCGATACCCTGTCCGTGCGCACCAAGGCGGATCCGCTGGACGATGATGCGGTTTGACACCTGCAACTGAGCACCTCGGAGATCGATGAAGATCGCGTCTGACAACAGACCACACGCCGTGAACGACACCTCCGGAATGGACCAGCCGGAGCGGTGCGCCACGTGGCACAGTACAACGCAGACCCATGAAGGCGGCCTGCGGCAGCTCGATGTGGACCTGCTTCGCCCGGGGCGTTACCAACCCCGGCGCACATTCACGCCCGAAGCGCTGGCGGATCTGGCCGAATCCATCCGTGCCGAGGGTGTGGTGCAGCCGATCATCGTCCGGCCCCTCCCGGGTACCGCACCACAGCAGTACGAGATCATTGCCGGCGAACGCCGCTGGCGTGCCGCCCAACTGGCCGGCCTCCAGCAGATCCCTTCTCTGGTGCGCCACGCCGACGACCGCTCCACCCTGCTTCAGACCCTGGTGGAGAACATCCAGCGCGAGGACCTCAATCCCGTGGAAACGGCGCGCGGCGTGGAGCGGCTGATCGAGGAGTTTCAACTGACCCATCTCGAGGCCGCCCGGCGGCTCGGCCGATCCCGGGACGCCATCACGCATCTGCTGCGGATCCTGAAACTGGAACCCCCGGTCCTGGCCCAGGTCGAGGACGGTCGGCTCAGCCTCGGACACGCCAAACTGTTGGTGGGTCTGCCGCAGGCCATGCAACTCAGCCTGGCCCAGACCACCGCCAGCAAGGGCCTGTCGGTTCGGGCGCTGGAGCGGCGCATTCGTTCTCTGAACAGCAAGCCCAAACCGTCGGCCGAGGGCCACGCGCGGCGCGACGCCGACATCGTACGCCTGGAGCAACAGGTCGGTGAAATCGTCGGGACGGAGACCCGCATCGACTATGCAGCGGACCGTGGCCGGGGCCGGATCTCGTTCACCTTCCACTCCCTTGAGGCCCTGGAGGGGATTCTCGAACGACTCGGCTGGAATGGATAGTCGAGCTTCAGTTCATAACATACTATTTTCCACGTCGCCGGCGTCAAGATCATCGCCGGATTCGTCGAAAACCCCACCATCCTAGAACCGCTACCACATCTCAGCATCGACTATGTCCAGCGCTACGGCGTGCACCGACCGGTGCCGCTGGAGCAGTGCCCGGGCTGAAAGTAAGAGGATAGCCTGGCCACGACGCCCGTATTCTGCGTGGCTACCTCGAACCGACAGGAGACAAGACCATGCGCATTCTGCATACCATGCTCTGCACCGGCCGGCGCGCCCGGACCACATCATCCAACCACTCGACCGACATTTCCAGGGCCTTCTGATACAGGAACAGCAGGGTGCTGAGTGCTTGATTTTACGTGGAGGCTGCGACATTCTTCTGAACAGCCAGATAAGTCAGAAATGCCGTAATCTCGCGCTCGCCCATCTCCCGCGGGTGGCGCTTGGCATGAAAAAGAATGAAACGGCGGATCCAGTGCACATACGTATCCTCGGTGCGCCGGCTGTAGTGGCGGACGCGGATCGCATCACGGACCTGATCGAGAAGTCGGGGAGCGGTCATATGAGCCTCCATGCTCCATTTGATTTTCCATTCAGGCGCCCTATCAGGGGCCTAAGTCCTTGGTTTCAGGTAGGGTAAAATGATTATGGAGCCCAAATACTCCGTATGCAACGGAGCTTTTAGGCTCCCCAATTGTAGTTATGTGCTCAATAATGGAGGTGAAGAGTTATGAGTACTGCTAAAGAAGAGGTAAAGGCGCTTCTGGACAAGCTTCCTGATGATTGCTCACTGGAAGATGTCCAATATCATCTGTATGTCGTGGAGAAAATCCACAGAGGGATTGATCGCGCCGAGAAGGAAGGGGCGCTCAGCCAGGAAGAGGTCGAAAGGAAATTTAGTAAATGGACCTCGAAGTAAAGTGGTCGCCAGAGGCAACCGAAGACCTTGAAGCCATTGCCGACTATATTGCTCGGGATTCTGAGTACTACGCACAGGCGGTTGTCACAGAACTCTTGTCGGTTTCCAGGAGCATCAACGAATTCCCTATGATGGGACGAATGGTGCCGGAAATCGGAGACGAGAATATTCGAGAACGGTTTGTTTACAGCTATCGCTTGGTATATAGGGTTGAATCCACAAGAATTCTGATAGTGGCGGTGATACATGGAAAACGACTGCTTGAGAATATTGCTGAACGATTTGAAGATGGCACATAACAAGCCCATCCAGCCTACGCCATAAAGCGGCGCGAGGCTGATGGGCGGCGTTAGATTCACTTCGATGCTTCAGCAGACTGACATCCAGCAGGCGGTTAAGGCTTATCGTGAGACTGTCGCGCGAGCTAAAGCGGTTGCTGATGGCGCAATACTCCCAGAGCCTGTATTCATTCGGTTTTGTACGCGCGCCATCGCTCAGGATTATGTGAAGGAGAAGAGCCAGAAAATCCCAACCGGGAAGCGCCGTGAAGACGAGGGGTCGGAGTTTATCTACGTGTTCTCAATAGCAGAGCAGAGCGATGCCGGAAGCCAGGAGTTGGCGGCGGCGTTTGAAACAGGGCGCCAACTGCAGGCTCAGGACGACTATCCGGGCAAAAAGAATCTTTGCCAGTTGAATGGTGCCACAGCGGAACGTCGGGCGATCTATGTCGGTAGGTCCCACAGCCCACGAGAACGATTCAAGCAGCACCTTCTCGAAAGTGCCGGCGGCACATACGGAATCCACTTCCAATCCTGGAGTTGTGAACTTCACTTGCACGTGGAATTTTTCTGCTATCAATTTCGCGGCCTAGGCGATCTTGCAGCCCAAGTGCTTGAAGACGGGTTGTGGGATCACCTCAAGCCCATTTTGGGGAAGCGCGGTGCAAGGTGAATCTAACAAGCTTCGAGTCCGACGAAACCGCTGCGCGGTTTCGCCGTGGCTGAGCTTCGGCGTTGGGCGTCACTATGAGCTATATCGGGGGCATGGGGCAATGGGAGGATACAGGAGAAAACGATGGCTAAAACAGTGAAATGCAAGGCTTGCGGCAACGTTGTGAGTGTAAAGGCGAAGTCTTGCCCACAATGCGGTGAGCCGGCTCCGAAGCGGACATCGATCGTAACGAAGCTGCTGCTGATCATCATCATTCTAGGAACTCTGCCTGGGTTGCTCGTGGCGATCTTCGGGGGAGACGATACGCCGGCGGTACCGCAGAAATCTGAAGTGCAGCTTGTTGCTGAGGCAAAAGCCCGTCGCGAACAGATGCAGGCTCAACTCAAGTCCGAGCTAGAAAATAAGCGCGGAGTGATTGTGTCAGATATCAAGATCATGATTGCGGATCGGAAGTTTGAAGAAGCATTTGGGGCGGCTAATCGATTTGCTCTGATCAAAGACTCCGAGATGATGGCGCTCGCCACTGAGGCCAGGGCAAAGTGGAACGCTGTAAAGGAAGAGAATCTCCTGGCCATCCTGAAAGCGGTCCCAGCTTCAAACTATGAAGCAAATATCAAGCACTACCGCGAGCTAACCAAGCTGGCGCCGGATAACCCAAGGTACAAAGAGAAGCTGGCCCACTACGGGTCGAAGCTTGCTGCCAAGAAACAGGCCGCGGAGAAGGAAAAGCAGACTCGTCTTGCCAAGTTTGGTGAGGCTCCCGTGGCTAGCTCCTGGGACGGCACGTATCGTCCCGTCAACAACTACTTGGACAAGGCGCTGAAAGATCCAGATTCGCTGAAGGTTGAAGGCTGTACGAAGGTGTATCACACCAAGAACGGGTGGCTGGTCGGCTGCGACTACAGAGCTAGAAATAGCTTCGGTGGCATGGCCAGGGAATCAAAGTGGTTCACGATTCGCCACAATGTTGTGGTGAATGTCGAAGAAGCCAACGCTTATAAGCCCTGAGACATCGTGCAGGTGACGCCCAACAAGGCGCTGCGGCCGCCGCCTCAAGCGCGGCTGAGCTTGGTCGTTATGTGGTGAGAGGATGATGCGCATTACCTTATTACGCCATGGAAAACCAGCGTTTGAGCTGAAAGGAAATGTTCGAGGAAAGGACTTGGGCATGATTGCAAAGTCATATGACTTGTCTGGGATCGTGGGCACTCCACCCAGAGATACCGTGACGGCCGTCCAGGGAAATCATGTTGTCGTATGCAGTCACCTTGTGCGTTCCATCGAATCAGTGAAGGCACTCGGATGTTCCGAAGTGTATGTAAAAGATCCACTGTTCTGTGAAACTGCAATGCCGCATTTTGGTAGCGGTTCTGTTCCTCTGCCCGTCAGTGTCTGGATTGTCATTCTAAGGCTTCTGTGGCTATTTGGCTTCTCAAGAAACGGAGAGTCTCTGATCGACGCAAGAAGGCGCGCAAGGAAAGCGGCGGAACGACTGGTTGAACTTGCAGAGAAGCATCAGAATGTCTTGCTTGTTGGTCATGGTTTCATCAACCACTTCATTGCCAAGGAGCTACAGAAAGTCGGGTGGCTTGGACCGTCAAAGCCTGGCAAAGGATATTGGGGATACGGAATTTATGAGCGGAGCTGCAGAAGCTCCGCAACGGTCTGTACTACTATCCCAAGGCCTCCGTTTCGGCCAGGTTCCGCCGGACGAACGGAAACTTGCCCGCACCTTTCTCAAAGAGGACGGCTTCCTACTCACCTCCCCCAATGCCTGCAATACCCTGGGCCTGGGCACCACGCAGCTCTATAACACCCGTGTCGTCCACAACCACAAGCGCTATGGTCGCTTCTGATCGGACAGGACATCTTCATCCACTGCATCCTCGACGGACGCAGGGACATGCTGGCATTGCTGGAGCGACGGCTGTTGCGTTAGGAGCTTATCCAACGCTGGCAATCACTAGTGTCCGACACGTTTTTACAACAAAGTCAGCTGGTTATCGCTATCGTTCATATTATCCAACGGTGCCATTTCGGTAAGCAGCTGAAACAAAGGCGCTTTCTCGAAAGGCGTCACGCTCAGGATTTGTAGCATCGCATGCAACGACAGATCGAGATTGAGTCGCTTCTTGATGATGGCCACCAACACATAGGTGGCCACGGCGATCCATACCTGACTTTTGACGGCATTCTCGGATGTGCCGAAGAAGCGCTTGATGCGCAGGTGTTGTTTGATCCATTTGAAGAACAGTTCCACTTGCCAGCGGCTTTTGTACAGGGCACAGACACTCGCGGCCGAAATGCCCATATGGTTGGTCAAAAACACCAACGTCTTGTCGGTTTCCGGGTCTTTGAAGCGGACACGCCGCAGTCGGTCGGGATAGCCCTGTTTCGAATAAAATCCCGTGAGTTCGACGTGCTGGTCACAAATCAATCCGCTCGACCGATCGACCGGACAGGAGTAAATCCGCTTGAACCTGAAGTTCGATTTGGCGCGTGTGACGAAGAAGGCACCGGCCTGATGCAGGGCGTTCAAGCGATCGAAGTCGAGATAAGCCCGGTCCATTATGTAGAAGGCGCCTGCCTCGGGAGGCAGGATATCCAGCACGTTGACATCGTGCAGCTTGCCATCCGAGATGAGGATAAACGTGGGAATAGCACCGCGCAGGTCGAGCAAGGTGTGCAGTTTGATGGCTGCCTTGGTTTCGCGAAACGCCGCCCAGGGAAACACCGACAAGCACAGATCGATGGTCGTGGAGTCCAGTGCATATACCGTATTGTCCAGATCGATGGCCAATGGGTCCTGCGCATACAGGCGGCGTGCAATGCGAATCATCGCCTGGGAGAACTCGCAGTAAATGCGCCAGTCGCGTGTCTCGTTGGCATCGGCCAGGTTGCTGCGGCTGACGTTGCCTCGGATACCAAGATGATAGAGCTTGGCGGGTTGCGCGCTGAGACAGGCTTCGATGTCGCGCAGGCTTTCCCGGTAGGTCAGCTGGGCGAAGGCCATGCAGAGAAATTGGTCCATGCACCGGAAGGTGCGCACGTTGAAGTCGCCGCGATACTTGGTCACCAGGCGACGAAATGTATGCCATGGTGCGAACTCCATGACCTGAGCGAACACGAGCTTGCCGACATGCATGAGTACCTCCCGGATAAGTCCGGGAAGCCTGCCGGAATCGGCACATGGCGTTCAAATCGGTTACACCCAAAAACATCG
>Ga0172382_10002013_pt1 | contig 34879 bp, 15 predicted proteins | sample Leawel138RmetaG_FD_122245 | JGI IMG/M metagenome (GOLD analysis project Ga0172382, IMG submission 122245) | Leachate microbial communities from a municipal landfill in Southern Ontario, Canada - Leachate well 138R metaG | ecosystem: Engineered > Solid waste > Landfill > Unclassified | place...
AGTGCCAGCCCTATCCCTGTCCCCGAAACCCTGTTTTCCCGATCGGAATCTATCTGCACAAAAGGTTTGAAAATCTCTTCTTTATATGCTGGGGGTATCAGTTCTCCATCATTCTCGATAAGCAAATAAAACTCCTTTCTCTGATTTTCTTTTATTGTTGCTTCCATTCTGACAAAACAATCACTGTACTTCAAAGCATTGTTTAACAGATTACTGATAATCTTCAAAAAAGCTTCCTTGTCAAGTTGTACAAGCATATCCTGGTCAGGCAATTCTACTTCCAGGTTAATTTTTTTGTGTTTGGCCAGCGGTGTGAAACGGAGTATGGTTTCCCTGATCAGCTCCGACACATTTTGGGTTTGAAGATTTAACAAATATGCTTCGGACTCTGTCTTTCGGAAATCAAGCAGCTGATTGGTCAGATTGAGCAGTCTGCCCGTATTTTTACTCATTATCTGCAAATTATCCTTCACACTGTCCGATACCTCCTCCGTCAGCAACACATGATCGAGCGGTGCTTTTATCAAAGTGAGCGGTGTACGGATCTCATGGGCAACATTGGTAAAAAAATTGATTTTCGACTGATAAAGTTCCCTCTCTTTCTGTTGTTCAAACTCTCTCATCTTCACGCGTTGTCTGAGCCTGCTTCGCATAGTCAGGTAACGCGTTAGAAGATACAATCCTGTCAAGAAAAGTAAGATGTAAATCAAATAGGCCCATCCGTTTAACCAAAAGGGCGGTTTTATTCTGATGGAAAGCGTTTTTACATTTCTGACAGGTTCTTTTCGATCTTCTCCTGCAATTCCCAGCATGAGTTTATAGTTACCTGGCTTTAAGTTTGAATAGATAATTGTTTGACTATTCCGGGCCGGAATCCAGGATTTGTCGAATCCCTGCAGAATATAAAAAATCTGATCCGTATCGGCTCCGGAATAATTCAACCGGGCAAATTCTACACTCAGTGAGTTCTGATGATAGGGCAGACTCACTGCATCGGTATACATCAAACTTTGTTTTAGTGGAGAGTTACTATCAAAAGGATTTATTCTTGAATTGTTTACAAAAAGATCTGTAAAAATAAGTGGTGTACTCCACCGGCTCTCTTTCAAACCGGAAGGATCGAAACGCACAAAGCCATCCAAAGATCCAAAATAAATTACACCCTCTCTGGTTTTAAAACTTGATTTATAATTGAATTGATTTGTCTTTAAACCATTGTTGACCGTATAGTTTTTAAAGGTTCTATTGTCATGATCGAAACGCACAAGTCCGGAATTGGTAGAAAGCCACAAGATACCTTCTTCGTCGTCCACAATCTGATATACCACGTCGTTGGATAATCCGTGCGAACTATTGAAGGTTGAAAATGTTTCCCTTTCCCTGTCAAAAAGTCCAAAACCGCCTCCCTGTGTAGCAATCCACAATCGACCTTTACCGTCTTCATACAGGGCCGTTGTTTTATTGTAGGGTAAGCTTCCCGGATCGGAGGGATCATGCACAAAAACTGTCCATGTTTGCGAGGCAGGATTAAATCGGTAAAGCCCGTTCAAAAAAGTGGATATCCATATGAAGCCATGGCTGTCCTCGAAGATATTCAGAATTGACATCCCCTTTAACTTCTCAACCCGACTGAACTGATTGTTCTCCTCATCGTAAATGTCCACCCCCGAGAGGGTACCTACCCATAATACTCCCTGCCTGTCTTTACATAAAGCAAACGTACTGTTTTGGCTGATAGAATGCGGATCATCGGAATGAGTATATACAACCATTTTCCCTGTTTTCATATTATACCGGTGAAGTCCTTTTGAAAACGCACCTATCCACAAATCATCCCCATCGTTATATAAAGCGTGAATATTGGTATATAATGATCTCAGAGGAGGAGGTAGCGGTAGAAAGGACCCGGCAACAGGATCAAAAAGATGAAGGCCGCCATCTTCTGTACCAATCCATATTTTTCCGTTTGGAGCGGCACAAAATTCTCTGACACGCTTGCCTTTCAACCTATCTATACCTGCTATACCTGCCAGAGGATAAAACAAATCGAAGTTGTTTTGCTGATTGGAATAATAATCTACCCCTCCAAAATAAGATCCCACCCATACTCCGCCATCCCGGTCTTTTAAAATTGAATATATCGCATTATCTGACAATGTGCCAGGCAACAACTCGTCGTGTCTCAAATTGATCACTTCTTCCGTATCGGAATGATAAATATAAATGCCCGATTCTGTACCTATCCAGAGAGTATTGGGATCAATTCTTTCTATACATCGGACAAAAACAGGATCACCGTGCTCATCCTTATCCAACAACACCCGATGCGTTTTATTGATCGTATTGATTGCAATGAGCCCCTTTTGTGATGTAGCCACAAGCAAAATATTGCCTGGATCAGGAAAGACATCTGATATCTCACCGGCATTATACATGAATGTTTCCTCATCCTCCAGATTGAATCGGGATATTTCCTTTGTTTGTTTATTGATATGAAGAAAAGGCGATGAGTAAGGAAATACCCAGACACCTTTGTTGTTATCAGGGCATAAACTGATCATTTTCAGACCATCTTTCACAAGAGGAATGGCAAAAAAGTAAAGTTCCTTCTTTTCCATTGCATAATGAAAGATACCCTTACCCTCGACCGACATCCAGATATCGCCGTCTTTATCGGCCACCATTTCCGAAACAACCCCACTCACGGAATCATTATCCGCAGTGATGGTGTTAAATCGATGGAACTCTTCGCGGTAAATATCATAGATGTATACCCCCTCTTCTGTAGCAACCCAAATATTGTCATTCCTGTCCTGCAGTATGCGATGAAAAACATTGTCATTGAGTTTTCCTTCAGGAAAAAATTTAAAAATGACAAACTTTTTACCATCAAACCTGTTTAACCCGTCTTTGGTTCCAAACCACATGAACCCCTGGTTATCCTGAAAAATAGATCGTACCGTATTTTGCGACAGTCCGTTATTGATATTATAATGCTTAAAAGAATAATTGGGATTACCGTAAAATGTGAAGCTGTTCAGAAAAAAGAACCCTGAAAGCAAAACAAGGAAAGGAATCAGTCTCGTTATTTTAAAATTCATCTGTTGATTGCAGCCTCCTGCGCTTTTTATTTATCAAATGAAACCGAAAAGGGTAAATCGTTTCGTGCCATATTGTGTTTTTCCGGCTGATCGTCCATCATCAGGGACAATGTTCCTCCACCGGCAATATCCTCGTATCTGATAAAGTTTTTGGAATACTTTTCACCATTCAACGTGGCAGATTGTATGTACACATTTTGTTCATTGTTGTTCTTTGCATCAATCACAAACTGCTTTCCATCTTCCAGTGTGATGGTTGTTTTTTTAAATAGAGGACTGCCCAATACATACTGATCGGTTCCGGGACAAACACTGTAAAAGCCCAGTGCACTCAAAACATACCACGAGGAAGTCTGTCCCTGGTCCTCATCACCGGGATAACCGCTTTCGGTAGCATTATACAAGCGCCGCATCACTTCCCTAACTTTTTGCTGTGTCTTCCAGGGGACACCGGCATAATTATACAGATAGATCATGTGTTGTATGGGTTGATTGCCATGGGCATACTGCCCCATCTCTGCCATCTGCATCTCCGTCATTTCATGAATCTTATATCCGTATGTTCCCACATTTACCGTATTGGGAACTGAAAAAACAGAGTCGAGTTTCGCGACGAACCGCTCATTACCGCCCACAAGATCAATCAAACCCTGCACGTCGTGAAAAACAGACCACACATAATGCCAGGCATTTCCCTCGGTATAAGGACCTCCCCATTCAAAGGGATCGAAGCCGGGAACCCATTTCCCATTTTTATCGCGTCCGCGCATAAAACCTGTTCCGGCATCGAATAAGTTCCTGTAATTATACATCTGGCGGGAAAACAGTTCTTCATAAAACGATTGACCCGTCATCTTTGCCAGACTATATCCACAGAAATCATCGTAGGCATATTCCAATGTTTTGGCGGTAGCTTCCCCATATTCGGGATAAGGAACATATCCCTGCGTGAAATATTCCTTCCAGCCATGACGTCCATTTGAAGGTCCCCATGGCCCTTTATTTGTTGCTTCATGATAGTATGCCTGCAATGCTTTGTCGGGATCGAACGTGTGGATGCCTTTTGCCCATGCATCTGCAAACAAGGAAATGGCATGATTGCCTATCATACTGCCCCCTTCTCCGGGGAACGACCAGGAGGGCAGCCAGCCGCATTGGTCATATGCATCGAGCATAGAGGCAACATATCGGCCATGCATGTCGGGATACAATAATGCATTCAGTGGAAACTGTGCACGGAAAGTATCCCAGAAACCGGTGTCGGTAAACATAAACCCTTCGTGTATTTTTCCGTCATAAGGACTGTAGTAATAAGGGTTTCCATTTTGATCTATCTCATAGAATTTGCGTGAGAAAAGGCTTGCACGGAAAAAACAGGAATAAAAAGTCGCTTTGTCTTCTTCATTGTCTCCTTCAACCAGTATACGATGTAAGTGATCGTTCCATGTTTTCCATGCTGCGTTTTTTGTCTGTTCGAGTGTTCTGAACTGACCCAGCTCTTTTGACAGGTTTAATCCCGCCTGCTCTATGCTGATGTATGAAGAAGCAGTTTTAATCTGTACCTTTACACCCGGATCAAACTCAACCCAGGCACCCACTCCTTTACCTTCACCTGTTGTTTCCAATATATGGTTCTTGTTGTCGGTATTCTCCCAGATACCATAGCGTCGAATGGGCTGATCGAATTGAATCACGAAATAATTTTTAAAATTTTCCGGGATATAATGACCGTTGCGCACGTATCCCACGATCTTATTTTCACCCGGAATAATTTCCACTCCGCTCATGCCGGTATAACCGTCCAACACGACAAAGGAAGGTTTTCCTTTGGGAAAAGAAAAACGGATATGTGCTCCACGCTCCACGGGTGAAATTTCCGTGGTAATACCATTTTCCAGCAAAACCTTATAATAGTTGGGTTTTCCTGTCTCCTGCGCGTGGCGGAATTTGGCTGCCCTGTTATACTGGTCGAGTGCCAGCACGCCGGTGACCGGCATCAATGAATACACCGCGTAGTCGTTTGTCCAGGAGCTACATTGATGAGCCTGTTGAAATCCTCTGATCGAATCTTTTTCGTATTGATATTTCCATCCGTCACCATTGACACCTGTTTGGGGAGTCCAGGTATGCATGGCAAATGGAAGTGCTGTGGTGGGATAGGTATTCCCCCTGGTGAGTTCAAAGCGCGAGTTGGTCCCCTGCAACGTATTTACATATTGTACCAGATCAATTTTCTGCGCCTGTAAGCCAAAACAGGCAAACAGGACGACAAAAACACTGATAGTTTTATACATACTGTCCATTTTTTTTGTTTAAAGATAACTAAAAAAAAGACCTGCCGTTCTTATTCCTGAAAAACAGGGAAAGCAGAAATCCTCAATCGCGCAGCACCCATCGGGATGAGTGTGATGTCATCTGTTTTTGTTTCGAAACGCTGACTCTCTTTAACAGGAATTTCACCGGTAAGACCATACTGATCAATGCCCCACCCAATCATTTTTTTTCCTTTGGCTCTGATTTCAATGGGTGCAGCCTCAACCGTGAATGGGTGGTTATCGGAAGGCCACGTTGTTCTTATGACTTCAAAATTCTGTTCCAGGGGCAGTGATTCATCTATCACCAATGCATAGTTCCAGTCGCTCGCCGGGTAGATCTCGTAGCTGGGCCACTTTGTTGGATCTGCATTCTTCTGCCATTTGGAATCACCGATTGCCGTCTCCACACTACCTACCTTTACGTAATTCTCTTTGATCTTTAGTGAGAATGTCAACGGACCATAGTGTATGCTGCGGCTTTCCTGGTTGACATGCCAGACCGACTGGGACAGCTTCATGGGTATGTTCAGTACAATCTGATCACCTTTTTTCCATTCTCTTTCCAGACGGACATATTTTCCTGCTACCAGGTCAGCCGTTATCTTTTTTCCGTTGATAATGACCAACGGATTATCTGTCCAGGATGGAATTCTCAGATAAAGGGGAAAAGTAACTTTCTGCGATGTATGAACCGTAAATTTAACCGATTCTTCAAAAGGATAATTTGTCTCTTCCACAATTTCCACCGTCTTACCGTTTCCTACCTTCACGTTCGCTTTGCAGGCGCCGTAGATGGCAGCGGCAATGCCATTATCGGGGGTGGCCATGACCAGATGCTCGATAAAATAGGGCCAGCCCTGACCGTGGTTGTGTTGACAGCACCGGCTGCTGAACGGATTCATTGCCAGGAAGGGGCCCCTGTTGTCGATTCCGGGATGATGATTCTTTGCATCACTGATGGTGTGGTTGGGAGAAGTAATATAACGCAACGACTTCAGGTCGGGCATCATGGATGCCGGATAAGAATTAAAAGCCACATTTTCACAATGTTCTGCCCAGAACGGATCACCCGTCATCAGCAACAGGATCTCATCGGATGCCATCTGTTCTACAAAACCACAGGTTTCAGTTCCCTGACGTGGATCAATATATCCCATTCTTGCGTTCTCATCGGCGCCAAACATGCCTCCGGGTACTTGTCCGAACGTGTTTCTGATCAGATGGTGCACATTGTATGTGGCCATCAGATCAGCCGAATCTTTCGACAGCATATACCAGGTAGCAGGTTCCCTGAAGCTCTGCGCTATATTCACGTTGTGCCAGTTGGGCAGCGTGGATCGCTGGCGCCAGTTTGCCGTGTTCCGGTGTGTTTTTTCTGCTAGCTCCAACAAAAAGTCGTCGCCGGTAATGTTGTACAACCAATAGATGCTAATCAGATTATCGCCACCCCGGCTATTTTCCCAGTAATCTTTCAGAAATAGTTCTTCGGCCAAGTTTAACTGCCATCTGAAATAATTAGTCATCAATCCAATCACCCGTTCATCCCTTGAATATTCATAATATGACTGCAGACACCAGATCATGATCATGTTGCCCCAAAGATCCGGTTTCCCGTTTTTCTCGATGTAAGGGCCGAAGTAGCCATCTTCGCGTTGACTTTGAATCGCCGCATCAAGCCAGGTCTTGGTCTCAGCAATCATCTTCTTGTCATTCAGGATATAGGCCATATTGCCATATCCCTTCAGCCAATAAGGGACCTCCTCCCATCCGTAATCGGTTCCGGTACCCAGCCAGGCATTGTTTTCCTTGTCGAGCCAGGCACTGATCTCACCCAACTGTCCGTTCAAACCCTCTTTTTGCAGCTCCAGAAGCTTTAATATCCAGCCTTGCGGTTTGACGGCTCCGACCGGCAACTTAATGAAGTTCTGTGGCAGAAGAGGTGTTCTGTTTTGTCTGTATGAAGTGTTCGATGCATTGGTATTTGGCCTGTCGACCACCATCACCTTTGTCTTTTCAGCTGAAAAGATGGGGTTTGTCAAAAGTAAAAAAAACAGTGCAGAGCTTAGCATTTTTATTCCAAACATATCTTCAGGTTTTATTCGATTATATATTTTGCAAATATCGTGCACGAAGGATAATCCTTTCGTGCACGATAAGCGCATTGACATTCACACCCAGTAGAACGGTTATTTATTTTTTATCTGTGAAAATCTTGTGTTCCAACATTTTCATAAAATAACCGCCTACAACGGAACGAGCCTTGAAATTCATTCTCTCGGCAGTGACCGTGTCGTGCCAATCGCTCAGAGGTACCCTTGATGAGGTTTCATCCGCATATTTATACACAAGATCGATCAATGCATCAAAGTCTTCACGGTCTCCTGTCAGTGTAGCAGTCCACATGATCCAGTCGGATTTGGTATAAGTGGCTCTGTTATCCAAAGGCAAGCCATATTCGTTTTGTTGCGTTCTGTAGTATGCCATCTCTTTTTGAACGATCTGCGGATCAAAGATATTAAATCCTAACAATTTATCCCAAACAATATTATACTTTTGGCTCCATGTTCCTGATCTGTCGAACGTAAGTTTATAGTGATCCCCATCCTTGGCCATTTGCTCCCACTTCATGGCCATCTCTTTGGCGATGCGCATATATTTTTCTGCCACATCGTCTTTCCCCTGCATGGAAGCCAGTTTAGCATAAGAAGCAATCCCCATGATGGCTTTGATGGAGAGATTGGCGTTGTGTGCAAAATGGCCGGCAAAATCATCGGTACAAAGCTGATTCTCCGGATCCAGCCCATATTCCACCAGATAATCGGTCCATGTTGTCAGCACCTCCCAATGGCTCGCGGCATAGTCGGCATTCCCCTCCATGGTAGCGATGGCTGCCGTAGCGATGAGCATGTTACCTGATTCCTCTATGGGCATGTCCCCGCCGTAGGTTTGTCCGTTTGCCAGGGGATAGGTACCCACATCATGTGCAGCAAACGGTTTGGTCCATTTACCACTTTCACTGTAATAGAAAATATGATTCATCATCCCCTTTACCAAATCTGGATTATAAATCAGGAATAAAGGAGAGGATGGGTATGTGATATCTACCGTACCAATGGAACCGTTGCTGTTATTTTCTTTGGAAAGGAACAACAGGGTGCCTGCTTCGTCCTTCACCAGCTTGTGGGCTGATATTGCCTGACGGTAAGCAAGCGCACACAATTCGGCATATTTCACACCGCCCGCTTCGATCGCGTCGGCCATCATGCTGCTGTTAAACAGTTCACACCGTTTCATAATAGCGTCATAATCGCTCTTTGCTGTTTCGAAGGCCTGAAAAATATCGTTTCTACCCTCATTTGTCCAGTATCCTTTCAGGTTTTTCCCGAAATACTGTATGGAATACAGATCGTCGTAACCCAGCATGATATAGCCGGCGGTATGATCGGCCGATACACTTCCGAGGTTTTCACTGTATGCCAGTACGGTCATCGATTCATTTATCTTTCCAGGAAGCTCAGCAGGTTGCGCTACCGGAATCATTCCTGTTTTCTGAAACTCTTTTTTACTATCCCAATAATCACCGAAATTTAATCTGGCTGTATTGTCTTTGTTGCCGGCAAAATAGAAGTATCCCCAATCTATGCGTACATCATCACCGGATTTTTGCAGCATCGGCTGTTCGATGGTGCCCGTTTTCAGAAAGGAAAGAGTCTCTTTTTCAATCTTTTCATAACCTACGGGTTGGCTTACATTATGTTGAGCCCACTGCGGGGTTGCCTCGAAGTAAATCTGGACGTCGTGCGATGCACTGTCTTTTGAGCGGACCTGATAGGAAACGTAACTGACCGGACGTGACATCAACTCCAGATCGTCCATCAGGAGCGGCGTGGTGAAGATCAGATCCATCTCAACGGGACCACAATCAAAGGTATAGATCGTTTGTGTGGGCAATACGCTGGCAGACTTTTGTGTTGCCGTACGGATGAACGATTCTTTGTCGGCTTCCTTTTCATACAAGCCGAAATCCACATATCCCCCGCCCGTTCTGTTATGACAATGGGCTGTGATGATGTTGTCTCCTTTTTTGAGCAACGCTTTCACCGCATCGGGCAATGCTTGTTGCACATTGTAATTCCAGGAGTAGTCTGTTCCAACCACCTGCATCCCATTGATATACAACTCAAAAATATCATCGTGCGAATAATGCAGATAAATATCCCTGCCGGCCAGATCTTCATCAAGCTGAAACACCCTGCGTATCCAGATATCTTTTGTATCCCAGCGGGTAGAAAGGTTCGGTTCATTTTGGGTGCCAAATGCCGCAGCCCCCTTCTCCCAGGATGCATCATTGAAGCCTATTGATTTCCATTCCTCACCATGGGGTTGATCGAAGGTGTATTTCCCTTCCCATTTTTGTTCATGCACCGAGGGGAGTAGCGGTTTGAGCGGAAGCTTTTCCACTCCCATGAACCGATAAACCTCACCATCCACCCGAAGAGCACCCAACAAAGGGAACTCTTTCTCAGTCCAATGGCGCACCTGGTCATCATACAAATTATTGGTGCATGACCATGCATTGAAATAAGGATCCACCGTGACCAGGGGATAAGCCGGCGCACGGAGCTCTGTACCGAGATCGATATGGATTGCAGACACTTCCTTCCCCTTGTTAATACAAGAGATCATGAAAGGAAGCATAAACAGTGCAAAAACAATTGGTAAATTAATTTTAATCATTATAAAAGCTCATTATATCCGCTTTAATTTCCCCTGAAGTGGCAGGAAGGAATAATCGGACTGATTGTTAAAAAAAATATTCTGTCAAGAAAGTTATTCTTTTCACGAGAAATCTTTCGGCAACACGCCAAACTGCTGATGAAAACACTTAGAAAAATAAGAGGGTGAACTGAAACCTACCATGTAACAAATCTCATTCACTTTGTAATTCTTCTCTCTAAGTAGGAGTGCCGCATTTTTCAAACGCTCTACCTTAATATATTCATTGGGAGTTAAATTCATTAAGCCCTTTATTTTACGATAGAAACTGGCACGACTCATATTAAATTGTTCCGCAATATCCTCAACAATAAAATCGGAATTATCGAGATTTTCCTGTACTATGTCATGAAGCTTTTTAATAAATTCTTCATCCGATTTGCTTTGTACAATACTATTTGCTCCAATAAATGGATTCTCTAAAAAAGATTCACGCAATTTTTCACGACTCTCCAGAAGATTTGCTATTTGCGCCATCAACACCTCAAGAGAAAAGGGTTTATCAATGTAAGCATCGGCTCCCATTTCAAATCCTTCTACCTTTGACTCTACATTCACTTTGGCGGTCAATAGAATAACCGGAATATGACTGAATTCAATATCAGATTTAATACGTTTTGTGAACTCAAGTCCGTCCATCTCTGGCATCATCACATCGCTCACGATAAGGTTTACAGATGTCTCTCGAAGTATCTCGAGTGCCTGGCTACCATTCTCTGCCGTAATCACTTGATAATGAGGAATCAGAAATTTCTTCTCAAATTGTAATAATTCCAGGTCATCATCTACTAACAATAATGTAGCAGCGGCTGTTGTTTTAAACTGTTGTTTTTCTTTTTTTGGTTCTTTGACAAACTCCTTCATTACTTCATCAGTCTCACCTGTAGGGAGTGTAAGATTAAAGCGGATCCACTCATCTAGCTCTCCGGTTTCCAATACAAGATCTCCCTTGTGCAGCTCTGCCAATGATTTGGAAAGAGCCAAACCAATTCCCGAACCCGCCATCTTGTGATCATTTTTTCTTTCAACCTGCACAAAGGGTTTAAAAATAGCCTCTCTGTATTTATCGGGAATCTTTTCTCCATCGTTAACCGTCACTAAATGAAATTCTTGACAGTGATCATTGGTCACCATATATACCTCTACCAGTACACAAGTATCGGCATATTTGACTGCATTGTTCAGGAGGTTACTAAAAATTTTGAGAAAAGCTTCCTTATCAACCTTGATAAAGATATCCTTTTCCGGTAGATCGAGTTCGAATTGCAAACCACGCTGTTTAGCCATCGGAGTAAAACGGATAAAAGTGTCGCGGATCAACTCCGAAACATTCAATCGATAAAGATTCAACGAATAAGAATCCGATTCAGTTTTTCTAAAATCGAGTAGCTGGTTGGTCAGACTGAGTAATCGATCAGTATTCTTTGTCATGATTTGTAAATTCTCCTTTACGCTGTCTGACATATCTTCCTTCATGAGTACATAGTCAAGTGGACCTTTGATCAGCGAAAGCGGAGTACGAATTTCATGTGCTACATTGGTAAAGAAATCTATTTTTGAACGATACAGTTCTCTTTCTTTCTCTTGTTCAAATATTCCCATTTTTTGTTGTTGAATACGTTGAGCACGTATCCTCAAAAAACGAAAAAGTGTAAAAGCTCCCAATAAAAAAAGTATAACATAGATGGAAAAAGCCCATCCTGTCAACCAAAAAGGCGGACTTATATATATCGCAAGCGTTTTTACATTTACAGCTTTTTCATTGTCTCTTTCTCCATTCAGTTTGACAATAAGTCTATACTTTCCGGGCTTTAGATTTGAATATACAATATCTTGTTTATCATTTGAATCGATCCATTCTTTATCAAATCCTTCCAGTTTATACAAGATATGGTTCGTACTAAGATTAGAATAATTGAGGATTGCATACTCCAACCTGAGAGAGTTTTTATTATAAGGCATTTTCAATACATCCGTGTAAAGAATACTTTTCCTTAACAATGATCCCTCATCTGCCGGATTTATCCGCTCATTCATAACATAAAGCTCAGTAAAAACGATCGGAATATCAAACTTCGGCTCTGTAAAAGATGACGGATTAAAACGTACAAAACCATTAATAGAACCAAAATAAATTATTCCATCGGAAGTCTTGTAACTCGATTTATAATTGAACTGATTGGTAACAAGACCATTATCAACAGTGTAATTCTTAATTGCTCCTGTTTGCGGATTAAACTTCACAAGTCCTGCATTTGTCGATAACCAGAGATTGGCTTCCTCGTCTTCTACTATTTGATACACAACATCGTTAGGCATACCATTGGTCGTATTATAAGAAGTAAACGTTTCTCTTTCCTTGTCAAACAGACTGAATCCTCCTCCCTGGGTAGTAATCCACAATCTTCTTGCACTGTCTTCGTAAACGCCTGTCACCTTGTTGTACGGAAGTGTACCTTTCTTATCTGATTTCTGCGCAAAATTCTTCCATTCACCTGTTACGGGACTATACCTAAATACACCTTTCGAATAGGTGGATACCCAAATCATTCCATCTGTATCTTCAAAGATATCTTGTATCGCCAATCCTTTCAACTCATCTATTCTCACAAAATCATCGTTCTGATAATTGTATATATTTAATCCTGAAAGAGTACCGATCCATAAAACATTTTGGCGATCCTTGTGAATTGCGAAAACACTATTCTGGCTGATAGAATGAAGATCGTCGGAATAGGTATAGGTAATCATTTCTCCCGTTTTCATATTGTATTTGTTCAAACCTTTGGAAAATGTGCCTATCCACAAGAAATCTTCATCACTATAAATTGCGTGGATATTGGTATATAAAGATTGCAAGGCCTCAGGCAGCGGAAGAAAAGTTTCAGTTTCCGGATCAAACAGGTTTAAACCCATATCTTCCGTACCTATCCAAATACGGCCATCAGGTGCAGAACAAAACTCCCTTACTCTGTTCCCGCGAATACTATTTTTCGATTCTGTTTCATAGTAGGATTCAAAATAATTATACTGATTAAAATAATAATCAACTCCTCCAAAATAAGATCCGATCCAGATTCCTCCTTCCTTATCCTTGTATATATCATAAATTGCATTATCCGATATTGCATACAAGATTGCCGAATTATGTCGTAAGTTCATGATATTCGCTGTCACCATATCATAAATATAAACGCCTGACTCAGTGCCTATCCAGAGTGTTTGGTTATCGATCACTTCTACACTTCTGGCAAATACAGGCTGGTTATTCATATCCTTGTTCAGAAGAATCTGATGTGTTCTGTTCACCGTGTTCACTCTTATAACTCCTTTTTGGGAAGTTGTAATTATCAACCTATTATATTGATCCATCACAGCATCTGTTATTTCACCAACTTGATATAGCAGTGTATTATCATCCGCCAGTTGAAACGTTTGGACGTTCTTTGTCTTTTTATCTATGACCAAAAATGGAGTTGAATAGGGAAATACCCAAATATAATTGTTGCTGTCTACACACAAACTTAATGTTCTCATCCCGTTTTCTTCAAAACGGACTGGATAAAAATCAAGTTTATCCTCTCCCAAACTATAATAAAAAACTCCCAGTCCATACGCAGCCATCCAGATATCTCCATCTTGGTCTACAACCATGTCACTAATGAATCCCCCTACGGACAGACCTTTCTCTGTAATATGATTAAACCTTGTAAACTCCTCCAGACTAGGATTAAATACATACACACCATCGTCAGTTGCCACCCATAATTTATCTTCCTTGTCTTGAATAATACGGTGAAAGACATTATCCTTAAGTATTCCTTCAGGCGAAAATTTAAAAACTTTGAAAGTAGTACCATCAAAACGGTTCAGACCATCCTTTGTGCCAAACCACATAAAACCCTGATTATCCTGAAGGATATCATATACGGTATTTTGAGACAACCCATTATTGATATTGAAGTGTTTAAACTTATAATTGGGATTTCCGTAAAAATATAACGTATTTAGCAACGCAATAAAATAAATAAAATATCTCTTCATAGATAAAAGTACAATAATTTTACGCTCTGTCAGTGAGATTAAAAGTAATAAAGGTGAAACCAACCTCAAAAAAACTATCGCCAAAATTAGTGAAACAATGCCTGACATCAAATTTTAACAGGAAGTATTATATCTTTTTGATCTTATATTATCTGGTATATATTCTGAAATACAAACTTATCCTGCAATATCTTATCTTCAACGCCTTTATAGTTTAATATGTCCTTAAAATCTGTTTTTTAGAAAGCAATTTTTGTTCCAATTGTTCATAGGATACATTCTGTACGCTAACTTCATTATCTATGGCTATGATAGCCGCAATCGCTGCCGATTGTCCAAGAATCATAAACACAGGTTCCATACGAATTGAACCATAAGCAACATGACTGGATGAAAGACATACGGGTACGATAAGATTGGTGCATTCTTCCAATTTGGGTACAATTGAGCCATAGGATATTTGATAAGGTTTCTCTGGCTTTACGCCGATATCTCCTTCATTCTGCACATAACCCTCTGCCGTTATATAACGTTGTACATTATGAGAATCAAGCGCATAAGATCCCATACCAACCGGGTCGGTCACACGAATTCTCCCAAGTACTTCATTTTCAGTTGTGACGTAAACTCCGATCATCCTTCGTGCTTCACGAATATAAAGCTGATAGGGCCAATTTCCGTTGTCTGTAAATTCGTCTTTCGCCAAACCCCAATTCTGCATGCTGTTTCTTACCTTTTCAGGCACTCTCTTATTGGTTGATACAAAATATAGCAGCCCTTTTTGATAGTTCTTATGATCCTCAACAATTTCTTTACGCTGATCATAAGATGCTTCGGGATAATCATAGTTCATTCCTATATAATCAGTACTAAAGGGTCCATGGTTATTGGTATCAGTTTTTCTGTTGGGTATCATGTCAAATTTTTGAAACCATTCATTCCATCCCGACTCGAATACCCTGGCAAGAAGTTCATAATTTGCAGGATCATAATCTTCTGGCTTCTCGAAAGGCACCCTGTTATCCGGATGATTGCTCATGCATAATCTGAAACAATAAGCTTGTAACTTTTCATCACCCTCACAATTGGATTGAATTGGTTCAGCTGAAATATAGGGAAGCAAACCACTGGACGAATCACCAGGAATAATATATGGATCAATGGCATTCTTAAAATAATGTCCATGATGAAATACTCCTGATTGTATGCCATTCCACTTTTCATCGTATTGCGAACAAGGCTCTCGTCCCACGGTATATGAAACACCGGCTGTTGCCATCAGATCTCCCTCATATGTTGCATCAATAAATATTTCTCCCATAAATTTCTTACCTGAAAGTGTTGTTAGAGAGATAATTTTGTTTTTTTCAATAACAACGCCTGATTCTCTATCAAGCCATTCATCCTTGAAGACCGGAATATGGTTCTCAAGGATGAAATCTTCGAATATTTTTTCTGCAACATGGGGTTCAAATATCCACATTGTCCTGTTTTCTCCATCCATTGCTACCGTACTCTGCCCCTTGTTGCCATATTCCGATTGTTTTTGCCATTTCCATGTCATAGAATCAGTGTAATGAAGCCATACACGATGATAAAACTCACGTGCCAAACCACCAATAACTGTTTTGTTCCCAGTATCGGTAAAACCCAATCCTCCTGACGATAAACCACCCAGGTGTATATCTGGTGATACAATGATTACACTCTTTCCAGACTGTGTGATTTCAACCGCAGAGATCACAGCGGCAGATGTTCCACCGTATATAATTACATCTGCTTTATATGGATCACTGGACAACGTGGAAAAAGTTGTCATCAGGAAGAATAAAAAGAACAGTTTTTCTCTCATTATCTTTCTTTTAATAGTATATTTATACATTATAAACTTACCATTCAATTTAAATTAGAGTTTTTCAGTATATCATTGTTTATTTTGAATATCAGGAGAGGGCGCGGGAGTATAGTAACGCACCCAGTCAATAAAAAAATCTGCCGGTAATGCAATAGAATCCGAATCTTTGTTTATACTAACGCCAACATGCAGATTTAGGTCCAGATCATTAAATGGAAATTGTCCGGTAATTTGAGTCAGTATCCTGGGATATTTTCTGGTACGAACGCCATCTACAAAAAAAACAAGGCTGTCATGATATCTTTCTATTCCGTAAATATGATATCGGTTTGGGGTTACCCCGACCATGATAATGGAGGGTGGATTATCGGTCATTTTTTTTTCTGTCGTATATTCTGTCGTAACGGACTGATATATAAAATCATCCAAATCATACTGTTCCATAATATTTATAGCTATTCCACTCTCTTTGTCTTCCGGCAACAGGCGGATAAAAGGGCGACCACCTGATACAGCATTAATTGATGCTTTAATTTCTATTCTCGCTACTTCATTTTTTTTAATTACATTTCTATAGATTCCTCCGGTAAGGAAAGGTGTATTACTTTTTTCCAATGGATTTTTCATCCCTCGCAAAATAAGTTTTCCATCTTTAAGAATAAAAAGTCCTTCATTGGAGTCCATATATCTGCCTAATCCGGACTTTACCCCGGATTCTTTTTTCCAAACAGTACTATCAAGCGATGAATCAAAATTCTCTTCCCATTCGAGAACCCAACCATCTCTTTGTTTTTCATACTTTTCATCATTGTTATTATTACAAGAAATTAATAGTGACGATATCATCGACATTATTATTAAAAATTCTGCGAAAAGATTTTTCTTCATAGGATATTTTCTTGGAGATATTTTTATAATTTTCAAAAAAACAAAAAATTGTTATAATTAATCATTTTATTCAGCACATAATGCGTTGGAACACCACAGGAGGGGAGCCTGGCCGTGTAAGTCTCCCGTATTCCGTTTACGGTCTAAATAGTACTGATAATTATTTTTGGCATTGGTACCCTCGCATACCTCCCTTAGATTATCATCATCATTCAGGTACGTTAAAAGAGAAAGCCATGCCTGTCGGGCGGCAGCGCCGTATATCTTTTTATCAAGCCATCCTTTTTTCACTCCTACTATCATGGCATATGCGAACATCGCAGTACCTGAGGTTTCCTTCCATGATGTAGGATCGTCTACAAGCTGCCTCCACATGCCATCTTCCGCCTGATGTTGAAGCAATGATCTCATCATTAACTTATAGGCTTCTTCTATTCTATTTCTGTCTGGATTGTCGTTGGGAAGTATCCTCAATAACTCCGTCATACCCACTGCCATCCATCCGTTTCCTCTTCCCCAAAAGTACGGGACATCGGGAGTATGGTAAAAAAGGCCGTTGGGACGTTGTATCCGATCCAGGTACATTACCATTTCCCTGGCAGTCCTGTCAATATATTTCCTATCACTGGTAACTTGATACGCTTGTGCCTGTACAGCAGTAATCATGAACATATCGTCAATCCATATACGGGTTTGCCATGAATAACCCTGCTCATGCCAGTTTTTTTGTAACTCTGTAGCATTCGTTGGCAGTTTCCATTGTGTGTCAGCGTAAAGTAATCCCAAATCGAGATATTTATTCATCTCTGTTGTCTTATAAATCTCCAAAGGAACTGATCCGAACACATTATTATCCACATGATTGGGAGTAGGGTATAAATTTGCAGATCCCGTCGTAAAGAAAATATGATCATATCTCTCAAGTAACCGATTGTACAACTGATTGTTTTCTATAGTTCTGGCAAACCAAAACGCACCTAACCAGGTACACACATAAGGATAGTTGACGCGTGGATTTTGGGAATCTACGGTTCTTATATAACGCTCAGAAAGTCTTATTCCTATTGTTTTTGGATCCTTTCCTTCTGGAAAAATCGTTAAAACAGCATCCTCGTGCATCGGTGTAGCAGAGACCGTCACTTTCTCCGAACGTTTCCCGTAATTATCAATGGCAATTGCGGTAATAATATAGACTCCGTACTCCGATATTTTTATAAGGAAGGAACCCTGATTCCCCTTGGAACGTCGAATGTTGTTTCTAACCGCATTGGCATCGGCACCTCCCTCCAGGCGATAGGATAGTTCCACTGAGGTCGCTTCCAAGGGATATTGCCAGGTAACTTTCAATTCATTCGGCTTCTCCGTACTCATTACAATCAGATCATTTACTACAGGTATAACGGTTTCCTCACCTTTACCGTTATCTTTATCATTTTCATCAGAAGAGATTGGATTATCTGCTCCACATGAAATAAACAGCAAAAAAGTTAAATATATACATATCTGGGAGAATAATGCGTAATTGTTTCTTTTCATGACTCTTTTCTATTTTTATTTTACTACAACCGGTCTGATTGGTTCGCCACTGATCGTAATTACTCCTTCGTCTGAAATATTCAGATCATTGATATAAGAAGTGCGGGGACCTACACTATTCATATTTGCATGGGCATGATAAATATACTTATAGCTTCCATCTACACTCACAAAAGGTGCTCCATGACCAGTACCCACTAATCCGGAAGCAGCAGGCTTATCTCTGCGTAAAATAGGGTTTCCGCTATGCTTCTTCCAGGGTCCTCTTGGTGAACTTGCGGTTGCATATCCCACGGCATAGTCTTTACTCTCAAAATGATTGGCAGAATATATCAAATAATATGTATTCCCTTTTTTCATTATTGAAGGACCTTCTGCAATTGTACCTTGAATTCTCTCCCATGGTTCTTCTGCACTAATACATCTGGTCAATGTTTCAGTCTTGATACCTTTCAGGTCTTCGTTCATTTCGGCAACCCATATCACATTTCCATCTGTGAAGCGTACATAGTAGAGATAAGGCGTACCATCCTCATCAATAAACAAGGAGGTATCGATCCCTTTTTCGTTTGCTACGATAGGTCTTCTTTCCTCCTGTACAAAAGGCCCCTCCGGTTTGGTAGCCCAAGCAACGCAAATATGTTCATCTACTGAGTAAAACATGTAAAACATATTTTTGGATGTCACATAATAAACCTCCGGAGCCCAGAACCATCTTGTCCCCCATGAGTTTTCGGGTGGCAGTGCAAGACTCTCATTTCGTCTCCAATGCTTCAGATCTTCAGAGATATATACTTCAAAGCCATTGATCCGTGTACCGTATGCATAATATTTGCCGTTATGATATATCACGTAAGGATCTGCAATGGGTAGTTTTTGATTGATGATTTCCACCGAGGGAGGTGCATCCTCTTTTGCGGGGGTTGCAATAATTGTAACTTTTTCAGAACGTATTCCATAGTTATTGATCGCTACCGCTCCAATATGATAAGTCCCATATTCCGGTAATTTTATCAGGTGGGTGCTTTTGTTTTCACTATACACTCTTACATTGACAATCAAATTGTTAGTCTTGTCATCACCTTCCAGCAAATAGGAGATTTCAACTGACACTGTATTGGGGGGATTGCTCCATCCTAGTTCCAGTTCATTCGCCTTATAAGTTCTTTTCGCAACAAGACCGATTATCGGATTAATCAATTCTTTATCTTTATTTTCCAATTTCTCCTCTTCCTGGGGTAAATCACCACTGCTACCGCATGATAAGACGGGGAAAAATAGCAGCAATAAAGCTAAAAAAAAGCTATATCGTATTTCTTTCATATTTTAATTCATTGTTGTCCGGTAAAAAAAGATGATCATATCTGGCGGCTTCCATGATTTAATGCGGTGATGGAAATACTCGTATAGGGCTATAACGAATATACGATTCGAAAACCTCTTTATCTGGTCCAACTACCCTAGGGTCTCGGGATTTAATAAGTCTTTTCATTAATTCCGACTTCATTTCTTCACCAAGCGAAATGAAGGGCACTTTACCATAAATATTATTTAAACAAAAAGGGTCATTTACTATATCGTAAAGTTCAAATTCGGTGCGTTTGGCATAAGCTAGATCAAAAAAATATCTAATTTGATCTTTCATATGATTTTCAATCAAAAAGGATTTCGACGGTGAAGCATCCACGTCTGTAAAAGCCCATTCAGAACGATGTATTCCTCTTTCATCAATCCCGTATATAGGAAGAAGTTCTCCATCCGAACCTGGCTTAATAGCTTGAGGATCCCCAGCTGGCCATCGTTCTGGTTTTATATTCCAAATCAAGAGATGTCGTGTGCTTCGGATCGCTCTCTGAGGATATCCAAGGTTGTTCCAGCGAGATGATGAATGCCTTTCCCTACCTGCATAAATATATTTTTTGGTTTCATCAACAATCCCTGATTTTGTCGATTCCAAAATATTAACAATGCTTCTACCCGAAATTGGCATCATGCCTTGCGAATTTGTTCCAGTCATCTCAAGTAAAGTTGGAGCAAAGTCAACAAAACTCACCGGATCATCCACTATTCTCTTTCCTTGGAATCTGTTTGGATAGCTAATAGCTAATGGTACATGAATTCCATACTCAAAACTATTGGCTTTGGCTCGGGGAAAAGGCATACCATTGTCGGCAGTTACAATGACAATCGTGTTGTCTAACTCTCCAATAGAATCAAGGTAATACAGTATTTTATTCAGATGACTATCGAACCACTCTATCTCAATGGCATAATCTAAAATATCACCTTTTATCTCATCGTCATCCGGTAAAAAACCAGGTACTTCAACCATGGAAAGACTCTTACCATTTCGTTTCCATGAACCTTTTTCATACGCCCTATGTGGTTCAGTAGCTCCGTACCAGAAGTAAAATGGTTGTCCTGGTTCCCTTTCTTGCATGAATGTTTCAAAGTTTGAAAAATAGTCAGTTCTTCCTATCTCTTGTGCTGTACGAGCATCGGGAGTATCCCTACCGTATTGAATAGAATTATAATGTTTTCCGGCTGCATTTTCTTTTCGCCATAAAGAGTCGGATTCATTGCGCGCATATTGAAATGGCCCAACTCCTTTTCCCGTAAAGCCGGTATGGTAACCGTCAGCCTTTAATAAATCCACGAAAGGTATATATTTTTTCATCCAACTTGATGCATGTTGGCCACTTTGCTCATTTTGCCAGGGATATCGTCCCGTTACAAGAGCTCCCCGTGAAGGGGCACTTCCTGGGGCACTAGCGTAGCAGTTAGTAAAGTATATCCCATTCCTTGCAACACGGTCAAATCCCGGCGTACATACAAATCTACATCCGGCAAAGCTCGTGTGCGCGAATGATTGATCATCACTTATGGCGATAAGGATATTGGGACGACGGTTGTTTTCATCGTCCTCCAGTAAATAAGACACCTCTACGGAAGCACTACTGTTCGGAATTATCCCAGGAAGGATCCAAGCACCTAATAACGAGCAATATTGAGTTATTTTCATAATTACATCTATCACTTAAAAACGGGAACCTCTTTCATGGCAAACGACGGGGTACCGTTACCCACCAAAGGCCAGCCGTTTGCATCCCATTCCACTTTATCAATCATTAAACAGCGGGAATCGCTGCCATTATATACATAAGCATGATAAAGCATCCAATCCACCCCATTGTCATCGGTAATAATTCTCGCGTTGTGCCCAGGGCCGGCAAAAAGTTCATTTCCCCTCAACACTATCGGGTTATAATTGGTGGGATTCCAAGAGTCATAATCATTCATGTCCTCACCATTCTTGTTAAGATAAGGACCTTCGAGTTGCGTTGACCTTCCCACTACCACTTTATATGTGCTATTCATTCCTTCACAGCATGCACCGATAGAAGCAAACAGATAATAATAATTACCTCTTTTATGGATATAGGTCGCTTCAAACGATTTACCGGCAACCTGTTTCTTTTCCGCCATATCTTTCACGGCATACCCGTCTGCTGTCAATTCAGTCATATGAATACCGCCCCAGCTACCCCAGAAGAGATAGCGTTTGCCATTTTCTTCGTAAAAACAGGGGTCTATAGAGTTATGCACACCTATCTCCGAACTTACAAACAATTTCCCGTTTGAATTCCCTGTTGGAGGGAGAAAAGGTCCTTCAGGTGTTGCTGATACTCCAACACCTATGCCACATGTTGCTCCTCCTCCCCATTTCGAAATGGAATAATACATCACATATTTACCGTCAAAATAATTGATATCGGGCGCCCACATTCCTGTCTCACTTACATTATCCTCGGTGAAATCCGGCCTCTCGTTAAATACTTCACTAGAACTTCCCGCAATCCGGTTCCAATTCACCAGATCGGTCGATTTATAACCTCTCACACGTCCTGAAGTTACATACAGATAGAACATATTTCCCATGCGAATCACCGTTGGGTCTGCATAACTTCCTGTTACGATAGGGTTTGTAAGATAGTACTCATTACCCTGTTTTAATCTTACGGTAAACTGTTTGGAAGTGCCATCCTCGCCTTCAACAGAATATACAACTGGTTTGGAAAAATCATGTTTACCGACTTTACTTGTCTGCACCACTCCGTTTACTTTAACAATCGCATTCTTTTCGGTTGTCGTGAATTCGGGTTGTAAAGAAGTAATATCTATATTTAATGGTATTTCATTCTCATTCGAAATATCACCTGTCTCCGTGTTAATAACAGGTTGATATTGTTCCATTTTTTTTTCAGGAAAAGTAAAGGTTCTAAAGTTATTCGATAACCCTTCCTTGGTTATTTTTACCCTGTAGGATTTCTGTTTATTATCCGCTATAAAAAGATCATATATAATTTCTTCGGAAAAATCGTTTTCTCCTCTTCCACTCTTCTGGATCTTATTGTTTATTTTAAGAATTGCATCTTGATTATTTACCCGAAATTCAGCAATTAACCGGGAAAGATTGACGTAGGCAGGGATTTCCTGCTTATTGGTAATTGTGTTATTTTCATTATCCACATGAAGTATATGATTGACTGTTCTTTGATCCCATACCGAGAAATAGGTAATTTCTCCCTGAACAGTTTTATTGTCGGAATTTTCACATGACGACAGAAATAAGGCAAAAAGAAGTAACAAGCAACGACAAGTTAATATTGGTCTCATAATTGTAAATTTACTTTCCAACTCACTCCCAATTTACGTTTAAAATGGAGTTACCAGTAATACTGGTAACTCCATATGATAAACTAAGAATATTCTACCACTGAATCTGCTGATCTTCGTCAGGTATCAGGGTATTGAGATCACGTTGCATGGATAAAGAACCTGATACCGAATACTTAATCACACTCCCTGGGACAGTCGTATAATCAATAAAATCATACGCCAGATTGAGGGTAATGTAAATATGCTTCAGATATGGCTTTGTTACATCCATAGCTTCCTCTATCGAATAACTAGGTTGTCCTACTACGTTCAGATTAATATCCGGATTATCTGTATAAATCCTCAACTTTTTAGTCAGAAAATCCACTCTTTCATCGGTAAATTCGATGAAAATCTTGTATAGTTTACGGTCTGGAGAATCAATATTCCTCGCACCTGCATAGAGAAAAATAGTTTTATCATCCACAACATACGTTCTATGCTCCCCAATGGTCATCGGGTTCTTTGTATCCCCTTCGAGCACGATTCTGTACAAAGTTCCACTGTACGTACCCGAATAATCATTAAACGGATTGATCCGCATCAGGGCTTTTCGATAATGCTTCCTGGGATTGGGCTGGTAGTTGTTCGCCGGATCTTCGAGTATGGTCAGCGGTAAAACCCATTTGTCAGATTGATCCAGATCACCCAGTGTAAATTCTATGGGAAGTGTGACGGTAGATTCACCGGCAGGGATCTCGACTGTTTCCGGAAAACTGTAATATTTTGTATCCAGCACTCTAAAATAGAGTTCCTCTCGATGACCGTAACGTTCCTCGTTTAAAACAGCCATTGTATCGAGATCCAAACCAATACGTACAATACGCTTATGTGTGTTAGGGGTTGAACCACTGATAATCACAGGAAGTTGGTAAGTTACTTTCCCTTCCGGATAATAACGCAAGTGTGCAAAAGTCACTCCATTTCCGTCGGGTTCAGCTTTAAAAGAAGCCAATTGTACAAATTGCTCATCTTCCCATTCATTGTTACATGATACACAGCATATAGCTATCGTAATCACTAAAAAAATATAGTATAAATTTTTCATTGTTGTAAATTAAAAAAATTATTCAGGATATGTCCAACCTGGATTTTGAGTCAATTCTTTATTACGCCTTAATTCTGTGTGATGAATGGGCCAAAACCATGACTTCAAGGCAAATATAGGAGCAAGCGAAGGCACCTCCACAGGAGTATGGAAAAGATCAGCCATAGCTTTACTGCTGTATATATTGCAACCATATACTGAAGCGGCTTCCTCTACCGGGGCATCCATCCACCGGCGAAGATCAAAATAACGATGTCCTTCAGCAAACAGTTCAATCTGGCGTTCCCGCTTCAATTTTTCACGGAATCTATCGGGACTGGCATATATATCCTCCGAATAATCGGGTACACCTGAGCGAATACGAACCGGTTGTATACCATTTTTCATTTCAGAAATATTACGACTAATTGTGTGCGTTTTGCTACCGTCCCAGGAAGGTATAGTATAGCTTCCGGTCAGCTCATTCAATGCTTCCGCATAGATCAGCAATATTTCTGCATAACGGATGGCGGGATCTACTTTCGAACGTATACGTGCTCTGTTATATGAATTTCCTATCAAACTAATATCATCCGGATGCACATATTTCTTTACTCCGATACCAGTGAGCAGTGAGTAATTGATCTTATATCCGTTGTCTTCACCGCGGTAATAAAATATCTGCTTGTTTTTCTGTTCTTCCGCAGTCTCCTCTGCATTCAGGAAATACCATGTACTGCCATTGTAAGCCACCGATGCATAAAAACGGGGTTCACGTTTTGCATATTGCTTGGAGACACCTACTCCCTGAGGTCCTAACTCCGGATAACTAGTCAGTTCATCGGCCGATACATATCCGGCTACACGCACACGGTCATCATACCGTCCGGCATAACCGGGAACATTGGCATACATAGAGTTCATACCCGGCGCATCTGTACCATCCGACATATAGTATGCATCAACTTGTTTTTGGGTCATCGCATGTGAATTGTATCCCTTCCCCCAGGTACGCGGCAACTGGTGCAAAACCATTGCGGCAATATTTTCATCTGAATTGTTTTGACCTCTGGTAAAAATAAGTTCCGGATTTTCGTTTGCCGGGATCTCACCATTAAACAAAGAACGATAAGACTCAAAAGGATCAATATTCTTCCAACCGTTCGGCCAATCCTTATCAGAAAAGTTTTCGTCATAAGGGGGCGTGACGGTTGCCGGGTAACCTACAGCATCCGTATCCTTGAAATATGCGACATGCAATGTATAGAAGTTTAAATCCATAACATCCTTGGCTGCAGCTGCTGCTCTGGCCCATTTTGACTCATCATACGTCGGAGAAAGTAGCGGCTTACCTTGCCTGTCTACCATGGCGGCTGCCACTTCTGCGGGTGCTTTTCCGTTGTACAACGGACTGGCTCCGAACAACAGGACTTTGGCACGAAGCGCAAGAGCTGCTCCTCTCGATGGACGTGCCAATGCTTCCACTGAACGTTGAAGCGGCAGCATTTCCGCAGCCAGGATCAACTCATTTGCAATATAATCCACACACTCTTCATAGGTACTACGGGGTTGAGCAACCTCATCGTATTCTTTCGTGTAATCGATACCTTTATCAGGAACGATGGGAACAGGACCATATGTGCGAAGCATGATCCAGTAGTAATAGGCTTTCAGAAAATGTGCCTGACCTTTCATATCGGCGATTTGCACTTCATTGAATTCCTTATTCAGGTCAATGTAATTCAACAAGATGGTAGCCTGTCTAATACCTTTGTATGCATTTTCCCATATACCCTGGGATTCTCCATTCAAACCACTTTCACCATACCGACCAGCTTTCCAGTTCGCGTAACGATTACCTTCGCCGTCGAAATACATGTCATCGGCGAAATTGAAAGGAACATTCTTTTTACTAGCCACATCCTGCAGATATCCGTTGCCCAGAAAAGCATAAGCGCGTGCCAGCCACTCATTCGTATAGTCCTGATTCTTAAATACATCCTCAATGGACATTCTTTCATCAAACAGATAATCAGAGTCCAGATAATCGGTACAACCACCCATTATTAGGCTTAATCCTGTTACAATAGATAAAATGACAATTATTTTTTTCATATATATGTGTGTGTTGTTTATAGATTAACTGCTACACCCAGTGAAAGGGTTTTGCTGAGTGGATAGTTTTTTCCATGTGAACTCCCCATTTCCGGATCCCACAATTTGAAACCTGACCAGGTTAACAGATTCGTGCCGATAAAGAAAATACGAACTTCATTGAAATATGCCCTGTTAACCAGTGATTTGGGAAGCGTGTAACCAATATCTACCGTTTTCAGGCGAATATAGGATCCATCCCTTAACCAGAATGTAGATTGTCTGTTATTATTCCCATTGTTCCCATAGGTCAAACGGGGGTAATCGGCATTTGGATTCTCAGTATTGGGATCACCTGATATTTCAGCCGAAATCCAGCGGTTTGATTCGGCCATATCTTTCAATATGTTCCCCCAACCATCTCCCGTACTAAACATGTAAACTGTAGAGCCGTCAATGAAATAGGTTGATTTACCTACTCCCTGAAAATGCAGGCTGACATTCAGTCCTTTCCATCTGGCAGAGGTGCCGAATCCATAGGTGAGATTTGGTCTTGTCGTCGCTCCAATAGCTACCCTGTCATCGTCATTGATAATACCGTCTCCGTTGATATCCTTGTATTTAATATCACCCGGCATTACTTCTCCGTAAGTTTGCCTTGGACTATTTCTAATTTCTTCGTAATCTTTGAATAATCCCAAAGAAACCAGCCCCCTGGCTTGATTTACTCTGTGCCCTTGCTGCATTTTATACCAATAAACCGTGTTTTCTTCATCTCTTTCCACAATCTCATTCTTGCTGTATGTGACATTTCCACGCAGAGTCAGGTTCACTTGTCCCAAATCCTGTTTAAAGGTAAAATTCCCGTCAAATCCCTGAGCCTTAACTATACCGACGTTTGCAGAAGGATTGCTCTCCAAACCTGCCATCCAAGGAAGATAATTGCGCGTCATGTAAATTCCGTCACGACGTTCACGAAAATAATCCACGGCACCCGACAGCTTATCTCCCAAAAGCGAAAAGTCGACACCAAGGTCCTGTTTGGTAGCTATTTCCCATGAAACATTGGGTGAAGCCAAAGAAGAATAACGCATACCCCCATAATATCTGTCAAAATTAAAATCGGCAAATTGATACCCACCAGTTGGAATGCCGTCAGTATTCATTGACTCAATGGTGTATAAATAAGGGAAGCGAATATCTCCTAAATTATCATTTCCCGTTTTACCGTGTGAATAACGAAGTTTCAACATATTCACCCATGTTACATTTTTCATAAAAGGCTCTCCTGTTATATTCCACGCGCCTGAAACAGCCGGGAAGAAACCAAACCGATTATCTCTATGGAAATTTTCAGAACCGGTATAGCCAAAATTGAAGTCAACAAAATAACGAAGTCCCCAATTATAGTTGACACGCCCTGCCAATCCCTGATTGCGGCGTGAAATACCATTCTTAAGATCGGAGCCGATTCGCTGGGTTTGTATCTTGGCAGCCTGACTATATTTCACTACTCCGCCTAACCGATGATCCTGGAATCTGCGGTTATAGTGCATTTCCCATTCAAAGAATTCTCTTCGATCTCCTTCTGAGTTCGAATCCTGTGTCATCTTCACTTCCGGTGCTACTCTCTCAAAAATCAGTTCCCCATCCAGTGTACGATAACGTTTGGCCAACCACAGTTCCGGATTCTTTTTGCGGGTAATCCAGTTAGAATTGTTGGTATCATATCCAAAGCGGCCAATAAAACGCAATCCTTTTGTAATAAAATCGAGATCTTGTTCCAGTGTCACATTCGTTTGGATATTGTTCTTCCAGCTTTCGTTAAATCCGGTCATGGTAGCCTGTACCCACGGATTGAAACGATCTCCGCCATCATTTCCGTAAGCCGGTACTTTTCCGTCAGAATAGAGTTGAGGTACCATAATGGAGTTATACCCCATAAGTGCCGTCCATATTGCCGTACTACCCACGCCGGGGTCGTTTTGTTTTTGCAGCGAACCGGCCACACCAACTTTAAGCAACGTTGTTTTTGTAATATCCACATCCACATTCATACGGTAAGTATACTTTTTGAAGTTGGCGTTGGTATTATATTCTCTCAGTGTTTTGTCAGTTTTGTACATACCTTGCTGATCCTGGTAACTCCCGGAGATGAAATAACGGGCTGTACTGCCGCCACCACTCATGTTTATGGTGGCGCGTGAACTCCAGGCTCCATCGCGCAGCATCATATCCATCCAGTCCACATTGGGATAAAGATCAGGATCTAATCCCAAACGGAATATCTCCAGTTCTTCGGGTTGATACAAAGGCTCCTGATTACGTGTAATTTTTGCTTCGTTGGCCATGGATGCATACGTATATCCGTCTACAAATTCGGGAAGCTGGGTAAGCGTATTATAGAAACCTTCCATCTTCGCGCTGATGTTGATCTTCCCGTCCTTACCACGTCTTGTATTGATCAAAATTACGCCATTCGCTCCCTTACTACCATAGATAGCAGTAGCGGAAGCATCTTTCAGTACGGAAAAGGATTCAATATCCTCTACGTTAACTTCATTCAGGTCTCGCTCAAAGCCGTCTACCAACACCAATGCAGCATTGCTGGCGCCAAAGGTGGAAATACTTCTGATCCAGAATTCAGAAACGCTGCCGGGTCGCCCGGATGTTTGCATCGCCATGATTCCGGGAACCACGCCAGCAAATGAATTGGCGATGGAAGTAGTAGGATTGGCCTTTAACTCTTCCACGTCCACATTGGTAATGGCTCCTGTCACGGCTACTTTTTCCTGGGGACCGGTAGCGGTGACCACCAGCTCATCAATCAACTGGGTCACCGACTCTCTAAGCGTCATATTAATCACATGCTGATCCTTCACCAATACCTCCTCGCTTTCAAAACCGATATATGAAAAAACCAGTGTACGGAAAGTCGTTACTTTTAGACTGTATTTCCCATCCAGATCTGTAATAGTACCCAATCCGGGCATATCCTTCACAATAATATTCGCCCCAATCAATGGTTCTCCATTTGTATCAGTAACAACCCCTGTTACAGTCACATCCTCTTGTGCCATGGCATTTACCGAAAGCCCGAGAAATAACAAACATGTCAATAAAAAATTCTTCATCTTATATAGTTTGTGTGTTTATCATTTATTATTCTTCGTACCCGATCTTGCGGATAAGATAATTACGCGTATCTCCTACATAAAAACATTTCCTAAGTTCGTCGTAGACGATTGATTCCGGCCAGTTGAAACGTGCTTCCAAACGAAGATCTCCGTCATTGTACCCCCATGTGCCGTTATTGCCTCGTCCCGCAAATGTTTCGACTCTTCCCATTGGAGTCAGCTTGCGAATAGCATGATTATCCCTGTCGCAGAAATAAAAATCATATTGATCACCACCTTGCTCTTCGTAGTCCTGATTTTTTACAAATGTCCCCTGCATGGGCCAGTTTAAACGGGCACTATTGCCAACACCATCGGCATAACCGGCATTCGCAGCCGATCCACAAACTAGATAGGGTATCTCGAATTTTTTGGTTTCCCAGTTATAATCAGTACGCATAATATAATGTCGTTCCGATTCGACCAGGTATCCATAATCTCCTGTGGGGTGAATGATAAAAATAAAATGTACACCTCCATAAGGGTTTTGGAATACTGTCTCTAACGTGCCGGTTTCAAAGTCATACCTTTGCACATCACCAGCCCTGAAACGGGTAAAGTACATTTCTCCGTTTACTGGATGGATGGCAGTGGCTTTCACCCCCCTTCCACGCGACACATCGATTCGGGAAGTAAACTCAGAAGCACGGGTAAACATAAAATTACCAATGGCTGCATCACTTGCCATATCGCGTGTAACAATCATATCCCCATCCAATGTCCAGTTCACACAAGACACATTGTCTATGTTGGTGGTGAAGGTGCCAACATACTCATTTTCAAAATCGATCAGGCGTGTACCTCCCTGCTGGGAAGCCACGTACATATGGTTGGGATTTTGGGGGTCAAATGTCAGCCATCGCATGGTCCGAAAAGAACCGCAATCTCCAAAAGGGCCATCTTTAATTACCCGATCAGATTCTTTCTCAACGTAATCTCCCAGGAAAGTCGAAACAAGCATCTTCTTCTCATACACAAAATTTGATTCAGCGGTTGCACGTGCCATCTCTTCCCCGTTCTCATCAACGACAATTACCTCAATATCTCCATCGTAAGCTCTCGCCGGAACAATACAATGTAAGTTCTGGTTTTTTACTCCGACAACTTTCGCGACCTGCCCTCCAATTATCACTCTGACCCTGGAAGCATCATTTCCAAAATTATCTCCATACAAAACCATTCTCGTAGCCAATCCTCCTACTTTTGGAATAAAGTCTGAAACAACTACCGGTTTATCCGGATCAAAACGGCCTCCAGGTTCTTCATTTTCATCTTTACAACTTGCGAAGCAAAGAGTAATTAGCGCAAGCATCATCCAATAGGCTTGCCAGCGCCTAATTTTCACACTGTTTTTTATTTTCATAATACATATAATTTTAAAAGAAAAGTTCACATTTGTTTAGTAACGTATCCTCAAGTTAATGGAGACCTGAGAAAATCATCTTCTCAGTTATTTCAATAATATTCAATTTATATTATTATCTGTCAAAAAACGACTATGCAATATTTTCCTTGAGATGATTCAAGGTATACATACGAAAATATTAATCTTAGTTTTATGTTCTAGATCGGTGTTTCAAAGTAAAAACAATAAGGCAACTTCTAATGAAACATTCATCTCAGAAAACAATAATAATTAATCAATTTTTACGTTTATTTCAATAATCATCTGGTTACAAACAGTTTACAGAATGGTATTTCATATTAATAAAATAAAAAAATGATGGTTACAGGATAAATTATTTCAAAGAATAAACATGTTTTCTGGTATTCCACCCCTTCACAACCAATTTCTTTTTTTCCGGTAATTTATCTTTGCTTGTCTCTATGGTAACAGTCTTTTTCTCACTGGGAAGTAATGAGAAAAAGTTGTCGCTGTAAAAAGAAGGACGTATCGGTTTATTGTTGTCATCAAGAAATTGAAGTTGCGTAAAGAAGGCAATACCTCCGGATCTATTGATAACATCTATTTCAACAAAATAACGATTATTCTCTTCACGCGTTGTGTAGTTTACCTTAAGTTGTACTTCTTCCATTTTGGAGAGATCCTGGAAACCGGCAGTAGTAGGCCCAGTCAACGTGTTCTTCCCTTCGTATTTGCTATTGGAACGCCAATAGAAATTGCTGCCCACCTCTTTTTCCTTGTCATCCAACAATCTTAACTTGATGAAATGTACATTGGATATACCTGAAGGGAAATCGATCATAAACACATCTTCACAAACACCATCTTCCGGCAAGTTGACAATGGCTTCTTTTGATAGTACCTTTTTAGAATTCAGATCGTACACTTCTGCCATGACCTTATAATTTGTAAACGTGCGATAATAATCATTTACTACCGAGACAGTATTCTTTAGATAGTCGAACTGTGGATGCAATGGCTCACAGGCATTCTGTGCAGCATATAATGCTGCTGTAGGCTCCAGGGACCAGTCCCACATCCGGGCACAGACCTGACGGATTGGAGGATTGTGATACCAGAACAGGAATCCGGACGTATAGCGGTCACCGTAATTCAATTTATTATAATTCCATACTTCCCAGATACTTTTATAATTGAATGCACCTACCAGTTGTCCTTTCTTTGCAAAATCGTCGATATTGTCCGACTCCCCGTATTCATTGACCATATCGGTATATAGTGAAGTCATCAGGTGAAAACCATTTCCGTCGGAATAATCCCAAACATCCTTGTTGATCGGCCACAAATCCTTCTCATCCATCATTTCACGCAGGCATTCCACTGTAGGTAAACTGGGTGCACCATATTCCGGATTGAATCCGTCGATACGGCTTCCCCTCTCCGAAGCCGTATTTTCATAATGCCGCATGATATTTACTTGCTTGTACGGACTCCCGTCATGCACTCCGCAACACTCCGACTGCATCTGATACCCCCGTGTTCCATCCAGTTGTTCAATCAATCTTTCCGTTTCACTCATTTCAGTCGACTCGTTGGATGATACGTAATAGGCCAGAGACGGGTGGTTGCGGATACGTTTCACAGTCGAGGCCACGTTGCCATAATAAACGTTCTCATCCGACGGGTGCTTTGTATCTCCGGTCATCCAGAACTCGGTCCATACCATGATACCCAGCTCATCACACAACTGGAAGAAATAATCGGATTCAGTTATGCCTCCGCCCCAGAAACGGATCAGATTGATGCCGGACTGTGCCGTGTAGCGTAACTCTGCATAAGTGCGTTCATTTGAATTTCGAAGCATGTTTTCCGGAAGCCAGTTGGTCCCCTTGATGAAAACAGGTTTCCCATTTACATAAAATGTACGTGACTGATCGGGTGTATCGGTATTGGATGTGATCTCCCGTATTCCGAAACGGGTAGAAAGGGAATCCAGTACATTACCCGATTTATCCTTTACTTTCAGGGTAAGATGATAGAGCTCCTGATTACCTTTGTTGATGGGCCACCATAAACGGGGATTGTTGATGACAAGCTGGGGAAATTCTTCGGGAGTAAATAAAATTTCTTTCTGTTGCCCCCTGATTAATCGAACCTGTTTCTTGAAGGTGATCTCCTCCTCTTCTATTGTACCTTCAATAGTCAGTTCGTGCGTCGTCCAGTTGGCATTGGGATTGATCACTTCCACCGAAATGGTTTGCCTTGACTGGTCATAACCGGGTTTTGACAACTCGGATTTTACAAACGGGTGGCGTAATGTTACATTTCCCGTGGTATACACTGAAATATCTTTCCATATGCCGGTATTGCGATCCCTGATTCCATCGAGGAAGGTGAAGTCCCATCCCACTGTCATCAGTTGCGTTACATTTTTCCCAATTTCGCCGTTGCCTCCATTCTGAAATTCATCGTTCAACGCCCCGATCGCTTTCCGCCCCTTTGGCTTTACTGTACCGGGCACATCCACAGGATACACTTTCACGGCCAAAACATTTGACTTCTCAAGATGGATATAATCGGTTATATCGATATGATCCTGATAGAACATGCCGGCAATATTACCCACCATATTTCCGTTTAACCATACTTCTGCACGATAATTGATACCATCAACCTGCAACCATGTCTTTTTACCTTTGTAGTTCCGGGAAGGAGTCTCAAACTCTGTTCTGAACCAGTAAGTATAAAAATCGCGACCTGCGTGGTAAAGATCGGGAATCAGGTTCGATTCCAGTTTATTATTCAATCCATAATAGGGCTCCGGGTACACTCCATTATACACCAGCGAGTTGAGCACAGTTCCCGGGACAATGGCCGGCATCCAGTTGTCTGTGGAGACTTTGGAGGTAGAAACGTCCTCCGTTTTTACCTTCAAATCGTCTGCTTTTTTCATTTTCCAGGTAAACTGGCCTTCATGTCCATCATGTGAGGAGAGCACGGCATTATACGCCCGTTCTGTCTTCACTTCCTGTCCATAGGATAGACTGGTACAGCATATGGTGATGGCTATGAGGAGTAATATTTTTATTTTCATTATTTTACTGTCTGATTATAGTCGTGAACCGTGGTTAATCCATGATCATAGGGACTTGGGGAGAATATCGCCCGGCATCTCTTTCGCCGGGTCATAAATAGCTACACTTACCCGGGAATCTGCACATCCGTAATATAAATACCATTTTCCCTTGAAATAGACCAGTCCTTCAATAAAAACCGTTCCATCCACATATTGTCCGCTCTTCTCAAAGTCTTCCATGGGACGGAAGAAAGGTACATCGAGCCTCCCGATCACTTTCATGGGGTCATTCAGATCCATCAATACCTGGCCGGCACTGTAAGTTCCCGCATTGAAACGACGATCGCGACGATCATCGTGGGTTTGATTCTTCCCATTGTACAGCAACAGAATACCTTTGTCCGTCTTTATTGCAGGGGGACCGCATTCGGTCAACGCGCTATCAAAATATCCTCTACGCGGTGCAATCACCGTTTTTAATTCTCCTTTCCCATCCAGGATAGGCGTCCAGTCGGTCAGGTTATCCGAAATAGCACCCCAGACCCTGTGTTCACCCCAGTACATGAAATACTTTTTCCCTATTTTGGAGATGACCTGCCGGTCGCCTTTTATCTCGGTTACCATGGATCCCGCCTTACAATGGATGTCCAGAAAACGACCACCGTATGCGTCTTCAAAAGCAGGACCATGTTTCACCCAGGTGATCAGATCCCTGGAAGTGGCGACACACAACCGGGCCTTATCCCTGTTCCACGAAGTATAGGCCATCACGTAGAGTCCGTCTTCCGTTACTGCGACCCGGGGATCTTCACATCCTCCGGGCCATTCGTATTTCTTCATGTCATCCTCATTGGGATACATCACGGGAGTTGGTCTCCTGTGCATAATAATGCCATCGGGGCTCTC
>Ga0172382_10002015_pt1 | contig 34848 bp, 30 predicted proteins | sample Leawel138RmetaG_FD_122245 | JGI IMG/M metagenome (GOLD analysis project Ga0172382, IMG submission 122245) | Leachate microbial communities from a municipal landfill in Southern Ontario, Canada - Leachate well 138R metaG | ecosystem: Engineered > Solid waste > Landfill > Unclassified | place...
CACGTGGATCAGCTGGTCCTGCTCGGCCTTCACCGCCTTGATCATCTGCTGCTGCCAGTAGTGGTGCTGCAGCACGAACAGGCCTTCATCCTCGGTGCGGGCACCGCTCATCAGCGGCTGCAGGTCGATTTCCCTGGCGCCGTCGTCAGCACCGTCGATCCAGTGCTTGGCGCCGCGGGACATGTCGTTCCACTCCATCGCACGACCGGCGAAGCCCTGCTGGCAGGCGCGGAACTCTTCCAGGTCATCCGGGGTGGCCATGCCGCTGACGTTGAAGAAGTCTTCGTACTGGCGGATGCGCCGCGCACGGGCCTCGGCGCTCTCGCCCTTGGGCGCGATGCAGTAGATGGTGACCTCGGTCTTGTCCACCGACAGCGGCTTGGCGATGCGCAGCTGCGAGCCGAACTGGTCCATCAGGTACAGGTTCGGGTAGAGGCACAGGTTGCGCGAGTTCTCGATCATCCAGTCGGTCCGCGCCTGGCCGAACTCGGCGATCATCTCGTCGCGACGGGCGTACAGCGGGCGGTCTTCCGGGTTGTCCCAGCGGGTCCAGAGCAGCAGGTGGCCGTTCTCGAAGGAGTAGAAACCACCGCCCTTCTTGCCCCAGCCGCCGGCGCTCATGGCGCGGATGTCGTCGCCGGCTTCCTTGAGTTTGCGCTGCTGCTGGGTGGCGGCGTAGTTCCAGTGCACGGCGGTGACGTGATAACCGTCGGCGCCGTTCTCGGCCTGCAGTTTCCAGTTGCCTTCATAGACATAGGTGGAGGAACCGCGCAGGACCTCGATGCCTTCCGGCGACTGGTCGACGACCATGTCGATGATCTTCTTCGACTCGCCGAGGAATTCTTCCAGCGGGGCGACGTCCTCGCGCAGGCTGCCGAACAGGAAGCCGCGGTAGGACTCGAAGCGCGCGACCTTCTTCAGGTCATGCGAGCCGTCGCAGTCGAAGCTGTCGGGGTAACCGGCTTCCTTGGGGTCCTTCACCTTGAGCAGCTTGCCCGAGTTGTTGAAGGTCCAGCCATGGAACGGGCAGGTGTACGTCGCCTTGTTGCCACTCTTGAAGCGGCACAGCATGGCGCCGCGATGGCTGCAGGCATTGATGAAGGCATTGAGCTGACCGTCCTTGTTGCGCGCGATGAAGATCGGCTGCCGGCCCATCTGGGTGGTGTAGTAGTCGTTCTTCTCGGGGATCTGGCTCTCGTGGGCGAGGTAAATCCAGTTGCCCTCGAAGATGTGCTTCATCTCCAGCTCGAACAACCGCGGGTCGGTGAACATCTCGCGCTTGCAGCGGAAGATGCCCTTCTCTTTGTCTTCATCGAGCAGCGAATCAAGGTAATCGATTCCCAGGGACATGGCCGGGGCCTCCATTGTTATTGTTTCCACGTGATGAAGGCTAAGGCGCTGGCGGCGGCATCAATATCCGTTTTCTGCACGACCTCTATCCATTTTCTGCACAACGCAAGAGGACAGATTGCCGCACACACGCGCAAGGCAAATCGCCACCCGGAATGGCGGTGAAGGTGGTCGAGAGCGGGAAGAAAAAGAGGCGCTGCCGTCGGAATGGCAGCGCCTCAAGGGGACTCAGTGATGGCGGCGCAGGGTGTCCGAAGGCAACTCGCCGAAGGTGCTCTTGTAGCTTTCCGAGAAACGGCCCAGGTGCATGAAGCCGTAGTCCATGGCGATCTCGGTGATGTTGCGCACCTTGGCCGAGGGGTCGCTCAGGCGCCCGTGGATCTGCTCCAGCTTGCGCTGGCGGATGTAGGACTTGGGCGTGGTGCCGACCTTGCGTTCGAACAGCAGATAGAGCGAGCGCAGGCTCATGTTGGCCAGCTCGGCCAGCTGCTCGACGGAGATGTCCTTTTTCAGGTGCTCATCGATGTAGTCGCTGAGCCGGCCAAACGACGGGCAGCTGTCGCCGAACGGATCGCGACGGATGTTGTTGGCCAGGGTGCAGAGCAGCTTGCTGGCGATGATCCGGCTGTACTGCTCCTGAATCTGCGGGATGCTCTGTGCGGAGCCGGCCTCACGGCAGACCAGGCCGATCAGGCTGTCGAAGCCGTCGAGCTCGCCGAGTGCATGGCGGTTGCTGCTGAAGCGGATGCCCTCGGCCGGTGCGCGCCACTGGTTCTCGCTGCAGGCCTGCTCGAGGAACGACGCCGGCAGCTTGACGATGAGCTTCTCGCAATCGTCCGAATAGGTCAGGTCGACCGGATCGTCGGGATTGATCAGCAGCAGTTCGCCGGGCGTGAAGTAATGCTCCTGCCCACGGCTGCGCCACAGGCAATGACCGCGCTGCAGCAGTTGCAGGTGATAGATGGTTTCCAGCGCCGGCGAGCTGACGTGCACGCTGCCGCCGTAGCTGATCTGGCACAGGTCGAGCTTGCCGAAGGTGCAGTGATTGAGGCTCGCCTGCGGGTTGCCGGTGCGCGGCAGCCGGATGCAGTGCGCGCCAACGTACTGGTTGACGTACTCCGAAACGGCATGCGGATCGGCATGCGCGAAGATCCTGCTTCTTTCATTCAGCAGTCGTTCCATCACAGGGCACTCGGTTTGTTTTTATAGTTCGCCTGCGGTGCGGTCTGGCCGTCACCGTTCTCGGATCGCGATCGCTGTCAACAGACATAACATTGATCGAGGTCAAGAATAGCGAGTGAGGCCAGCATAGGAGATTCGACCAACGGACAACACCCGTCCGTGCGGTTATCGCACGATTTCGGATGGTCATGCCGCGCGCCTCGGGACGGGCTGCGGCGGAGTGCGGGCCTGGCTGCCACCAGGCCCGGCCAGGTCAGAACGCCTGGCTGTAGAACAGCGAATAGGACTCGATGCCGTCGTTCGGCTGCTTGAGGCCGGCGTTGGAGTAATGCATGGCACGCAGGCCGACTTTGCGCTCGCCCGGCAGCTTCAGACCGACGCCGATGCGGTCCTCGAAGTTGAACGAGGAGCCCAGCTGCTGCTCGCCGACGTCGGTCTTGGAGAAGAACGCGACGCCGATGCCGGCCTCGACGTACGGGGTATAGCGCCAGCCACTGAACTCATAGGTGAACACCGGGCTGAACGACAGCGAGTGCGCGCCGGAATAGTCGTCGCCACCTTCCCAGTAGGTGTAGGCCGCGTCCCAGTAGCCGCTCAGCTGGCCGGTTTCGCTCTGCCACCAGCTCTTGTCCCAGGCCTGCGCCAGGCTGGCGCGGAAGGTCATGTCGCCCTGCCCGGTGACGCCCAGCGCGCCCGAGACTTCAGCGGCGGCCACGGGGCCGGCGGCCAGGCCCAGCGCAAGCGCGCCGCCCAGAATCATACGATTGATCAAAACGAACTCCTTACTTCAGTTCATGGTGAGTGTTGCGGGGCCATCAGCCCCCGCGGCCGAACGCTCGGCCGTGTCCGTCTTCCAGCCGCCACCCAGGGCGCGATACAGCTGGACTTCGCGGTTCAGCTGCAGCAGGTGGTCGCTGAGCAGCTGGCGCTGCGACGCGAACAGCTCGCGCTGGGCGTCGAGCACGGTGAGGTAGGTATCCACGCCCTCGTCGTAACGCTGGCGGGCCAGCTGGTAGTAGGCGCGGTTATTGTCGACCAGATCGCTCTGCGCCTGTACCTGCTCGTCGTAGGTGCCGCGCGCGGCGAGGCCGTCGGCGACCTCGCGGAAGGCGGTCTGGATGGCCTTTTCGTAAGCCGCAACGTGGATGTCCTTCTGGATCTCGGCATAGTCGAGGTTGGCCTTCAACCGCCCGGCGGTGAAGATCGGCAGGTTGATCCGCGGGACCAGACTCCAGGCCCCGGAACCACCGTCGAACAGGCCGTCCAGTTCGCTGCTGGCGGTGCCAGCGCTGCCGGTCAGGCTGATGCTCGGGAAGAACGCCGCGCGCGCCGCGCCAATATTGGCGTTGGCGGCCAGCAGGCGGTGCTCCGCGGCGCGGATGTCCGGGCGACGCAGCAGTAGATCGGCCGGCAGCCCGGCGGGGAAATCGGCCAGCGTATCCATCTGCAGCTTGCCGCCTGCCGGTAGATCGCTCGGAATCGCCGCGCCCAGCAGCAGGCGCAAGGCGTTGACGTCCTCGGCGATGAGCCGGGTGTACAGCGCCTTCTGCGTACGCGCCTGATCGACCAGCGTGCGCGCCTGGCGCACGTCCAGTTCCGAGGCGGTGCCGGCTTCGGCACTGGCTTCGATCAGCGACAGACTCTGGCGGTAGCTTTCCAGCGTGGCCTCGGTCAGCTCCAGCAGCGCCTGGTCGGTGCGCCAGGCGAAATAGGCGGTGGCGACGTCGCCGACCAGAGCGATGTGTACGCTGCGCTGCGCTTCTTCGCTGGCCAGATACTGCTCCAGCGCCGCGCGGCTGAGGCTGCGGATGCGGCCGAAGGCGTCCAGCTCGTAGGACACGCCCAGCGCTACGTCGTAGCGGCTCTGGATACCCGCCTCACCGGTCGGCGAGAGGTCGTCCGGCAGGCGCTGGCGACTGCCACTGCCACCCGCGTCGACGCCGGGGAACAGCTCGGCACGCTGGATGCGGTGCAGCGCGCGGTAGGCCTCGACGTTCAGCGCGGCCTGGCGCAGATCGCGGTTGTTCTGCAGCGCCACGCCGATCAGCTCGCGCAGCGCGGCGTCGTGGAAGAACTCCTGCCAGCGCAGATCGGCCGCGCGCGTGTCGCCCTGCTCCGCCTGATCGTACGCCGCGCCCTGCGGCCAGTCGGCCTCGATCGGCGCCTGCGGTCGCTGGTACTGCGGGATCAGACTGCAGCCGCCCAGTGCCAGGGCAACCGCGAGGGTCAAAGGCTTGAACTTCATGCGGTTTCTCCTTCGGCTTCGGCAACGGCGCGCGGCTGCTTGCGGCCCTCGAACAGCTTGACCACCACCACGTAGAACAGCGGCACGAAGAACACCGCGAGCACGGTGGCGGTAATCATCCCGCCGACCACCCCGGTCGCCACCGAATGCTGGCTGCCGGCGCCGGCACCACTGGCCAGGGCCATCGGCAGCACGCCGAAGGTGAAGGCCAGCGAGGTCATGACGATGGGACGCAGGCGCAGACGTGCCGCGTGCACCGCCGCCTGGACCAGCGGCATGCCTTCCTTCTCGTAAAGGTCCTTGGCGAACTCGACGATGAGGATGGCGTTCTTCGCCGACAGACCGACCGTGGTCATCAGGCCGATCTGGAAGTAGACGTCGGCGTTGAGCTCGCGCATCAGGGTGGCGAGCACCGCGCCGAGAATCCCCAGCGGCACCACCATCATCACCGACACCGGCACCGACCAGCTCTCGTAGAGCGCGGCCAGACAGAGGAACACGATCAGCACCGTGAGCGCATAGAGCATCGGCGCCTGGTCGCCGGTCTGGATTTCCTCGTAGGACAGCCCGGTGTAGCTCAGGCCGATACCCGGCGGCAGCTGCTGCATGATTTCGGCGATGGCCACCATGGCGTCGCCGGTGCTGTAGCCCGGCGCCGGCTCACCGAGGATTTCCACCGAGGAGATGCCGCCGTAGCGCTCCAGCTTGGGCGAACCGAAGGTCCATTCGCCGGTGGCGAAGGCCGAGAACGGCACCATCTCGCCGAGGGCGTTGCGCACGTACCACTTGTCGAAGTCTTCCGGCGTGATGCGCGCGGTCTCCTCGCCCTGGATATACACGCGTTTGACCCGGCCGCGGTCGATGAAGTCGTTGACGTACATCGAGCCCCAGGCCGCCGACATGGTCTGATTGATCGCGGCGATACTGACCTGCAGCGCGCGGGCCTTCTCGTCGTCGATGTTGATCTGGAACTGCGGCTCGTCGTCCTTGCCGTTCGGGCGCACCGCGCGCAGCTTCGGATGCTCGCCGGCCAGTTGCAGGAACTGGTTGCGCGCCTCCATCAATGCCGCATGACCGACGCCGGCGTTGTCCTGCAGATAGAGGTTGAAACCCATCGCGTTACCCATTTCCAGGATCGCCGGCGGCACGAAGGCCATCACAGTGGCGTCCTTGATCGTCGCGAAATGGGCGTTGGCCCGTTTGGCGATGCTGAACACGTCCTGGCCTTCCTCGGCGCGCTGGTCCCAGCCCTTGAGCATGACCAGGCCGAGGCCGGAGTTCTGCCCGCGCCCGGCGAAGTTGAAGCCGTTGACGGTCAGCACGTGCTGGATCAGCTCGCCTTCCTCTTCCTTCAGATAGTCCTGCACCTGCTGAAGTACCGCGCCGGTGCGCTCGGCGGAGGAGTTAACCGGCATGCGCACTTCCACCATCATCAGGCCCTGATCCTCGTTGGGCAGGAAGGCCTTGGGAATCTGGGTGAACAGGTAGCCGGTGCCGGCGGTAATCAGCACGAACGCCAGCAGGTAGCGTCCGCGGTGCTTGAGCATGCCGCCGACGCCGCGCTCGAAGCGGATGGTGCCGCGCTCGAAGATGCGGTTGAACCAGCCGAAGAAGCCCTTCTTCTCATGGTGGGCATCGCCCTTGGGCGCCTTGAGGATGGTGGCACACAGCGCCGGGGTGAAGATCAGCGCGACCAGCACCGACAGGCCCATGCACAGCACGATGGTCACGGCGAACTGCTTGTAGATGATCCCCGCCGAGCCGCCGAAGAAGGCCATCGGCACGAACACCGCCGACAGCACCAGGCCGATGCCGACCAGCGCACCCTGGATCTGCCCCATCGACTTGCGCGTGGCTTCCAGCGGCGACAGCCCCTCCTCGTGCATCAGGCGCTCGACGTTCTCCACCACCACGATGGCATCGTCCACCAGCAGACCGATAGCCAGCACCATCGCGTACATGGTCAGCACGTTGATGCTCAGGCCGAAGTACGGCAGCAGCGCGAAGGCGCCGAGCAGCACGACCGGCACCGCGAGGGTTGGAATCAGCGTGGCGCGGAAGTTCTGCAGGAACAGGTACATCACCAGGAAGACCAGCACCACCGCCTCGATGATGGTGTGCACCACCGAGCTGATCGAGGCCTCCACCACCGGCGTGGTGTCGTAGGGATAGACCACCTCGACGCCTTCGGGCAGGTAGGCCTTCTGTTTCTCCATCGCGGCCTTCACCGCGGCTACGGTTTCCAGCAGGTTGCCGCCGGAGGCCAGGCGCAGCGCTAGGCCCGCCGAGGGTTCGCCGTTGCGCTTGCTGGAAATGGAGAAGTTGTCGGCACCCAGCTCGACGCGGGCGATGTCCTTGACGCGCACCTGCGAGCCGTCGGCCTTGACCTTGACCAGGATTTCCTCGAACTCCTCGGGCGTGGTCATGCGCGTCTTGCCCAGCACCGTGGCGTTGAGCTGCACGCCGCTGAGCGTCGGCAGACCGCCGAGCTGGCCGGAGGACACCTGCACGTTCTGTTCGCGGATGGCATTGGCGACGTCGCCAGGCGTCAGCTGGTAGCTGTTGAGCTTGGCCGGATCGAGCCAGATGCGCATAGCGTAAGGCGAGCCGAACAGCAGGTAGTCGCCGACACCGTCGATGCGCGAGATCGGGTCCTGCAGCTGCGAGGCGATCAGGTTGCCGAGGTCGAAGTTGCTCATCTTGCCGGTGGTATCGGCCAGACCGATGATCAGGAAGAAGTTCTTCTGGTACTTCACCACGCGCAGGCCCTGGCGCTGCACTTCCTCTGGCAGCCGCGGGGTGGCCAGCTGCAGCTTGTTCTGCACCTGCACCTGGGCGATGTCCGGGTTGGTGCCCTGCTCGAAGGTCACGATGATGGTCATGCTGCCGTCGGAATTGCTCTCCGCGGACATGTAGCGAAAACCGTCGAGGCCGCTGAGCTGCTGCTCGATGACCTGGACCACGGTGTCCTGCACGGTCTGCGCGGAGGCGCCGGGGTAGCTGACCTGAATGGCCACGGCCGGGGCGGCGATGTTGGGGTACTGGCTGATCGGCATTTTCACCAGCGACAACGCGCCGGCGAGCATGGCGACGATCGCCAGCACCCAGGCGAAGATCGGCCGGTCAATGAAAAAACGGGACATGTACGGCTTGCTCCTTAGTTGGCGACGGCGTCAGTCTTCGGAGCGAACTCGGCGACCAGTCTGACGTTGCTGGCCACCACCGGCTTGACGGTGATGCCGCTGCGTACCCGCTGCGTGCCTTCGGTGACCACCCGTTCGCCATCGGCGACGCCCTTGCCGATCAACCAGGCATTGCCGACGGTGCGCAACGTCTCGACTTCGCGCCGCTCGACGCTGTCGTCCGGCTTGACCACCCAGACGCTGGGCACGCCGCGCGCATCGCGGCTGACCGCCTGCTGCGGCACGAGGATGGCGTCCTGCTGGGTGCCTTCCTTGAGCAGCGCATGCACGAACATGCCCGGCAGCAGCTTGCGGTCCGGATTGGGAAATTCGGCGCGCAACGTCACCGAGCCGGTGGTCGGGTCGACGCTGACTTCGGAGAACTTCAGAGTGCCGGGCAACGGATAGGCGCTGCCGTCGTCGAGCGTCAGGCTGACCTCGGCCTGGTCACTGCCGGTTTTCTGCAGGCGCCCGGATTCCAGTGCGCGCTTGAGCCCGAGCAGCTTGGTGATCGGCTGGTTGACGTCGACATAGATGGGATCGAGCTGGGTCACGGTGGCCAGATGCTGGGCCTGGCCGTTGGTCACCAGGGCGCCTTCGGTCACGGTGGAGCGGCCGATGCGCCCGGAGATCGGCGCCAGCACCTTGGTGTACTGCACGTCGATGCGCGCCACCTGCACTTCCGCCTGCGCCTGCTTCCAGGCGGCCTGGGCGTCGTCGTACTGCTGGCGGCTGACGGCGTTGGTCTTGAGCAGGCGCTCGTAGCGCTGGGCCAGGTTCTCCGCCGTGGTCAGGTTGGCCTCGGCACGCGCCAGCCGTGCCTCGTAGGTGCGCGGGTCGATCTGGTACAGCTGCTGGCCCTTCTTCACTTCCGTGCCTTCGGTGAACAGCCGCTGCTGCAGGATGCCGGAGACCTGCGGGCGGACCTCGGCGACCCGGTAGGCGCTGGTGCGTCCCGGCAGGTCGGTGGTCAGCGTCAGCGGCTGCGCCTGCACGGTGTATACCCCGACCTCCGGTACCGGCGCGGCGGCCTGTTCCGCTGTCTTCTCGCCACAGCCGGCCAGCACAAGCAGCACCGCCAGCGGCGCCAGCCGAACTTCACGCAATGTTTTTCTTGGGTGTTTCACCTGTTCTTCTCCTTGAAGCGTCGCAAGACATGTATCGCATAGCGGGCAAGTGTACCATTCTGCGATTCAGCTTAATGAGAAAAACCGTGAACGAATTTGTCCGCACCCGGTCAGCGATACGCAATGCGGGACGCCGCGCCTAGCCTCGGCGGCGCCACTGCTGGAGAATGCGGACGGTGTTCAGGGCGCAACGATGCAACGGGAGAAACCGATGACGCAGACAGACCAGGGCAGCGATGCCGCCAAGCAGGCCGGCATTCAGGTCATCGCCCGCGCGGCGGCGGTCATGCGTGCGCTCGGCAGCCACCCACAGGGCCTGAGCCTGGCGGCCATCGCCCAGCTCGTCGATCTGCCGCGCTCGACCGTGCAGCGCATCATCGGCGCGCTGGAAGCGGAGCATCTGGCCGAGACCATCGGCCCGGGCGGCGGTTTCCGTCTCGGTCCGGCGCTCGGCCAGCTAATCAGCCAGACCCAGACCGACATCATTTCGCTGGTCAAACCGCAGATGCTCGCGCTGTCCGAGCAGCTGCAGGAGTCGGTGTGCGTGAGCACGCTGGTCGGCGACAAGTCCTATGTGGTCGATCGCGTGGTCGCCGAACGCGAGTTGCGCGTGGTCTTCCCGATCGGCATCAACGCCCCCGCCTACACCACGGCCAGCGGCAAGGCGCTGCTGGCCGCGCTGCCTGATGAAAGCCTCGCGCAACTGCTGCCGGACCCGCTGCCCAAGGTCACGCCGGCCACGCCGGAGCGCGCCGCACTTCTGGCGCAATTGGCGCAGATTCGCGCCGGCACGCTGGCCGAAGAACACGACGAACTCATCGAAGGCATGAGTTCGTTCGCCGTGGTGCTGGATACCTACCTGGGTCGCTACGCCATCGCCGTCGTCGCCCCGTCGGCGCGTGCGGCAACCCGCAGCGCGGCCTTTCAGCAGGCACTGCTGGCCTGCAAGCACACCGTCGAGCGGGCGATCGGCCGCTCGACCGATCAGGCCTGAGTGTCAGCCGAGCGCGGCAGCAGCCAGGCGCGAAACGCCTCCAGCGCCGGCAGTACCGCATTGCGCGGCGGATAGACCAGGCAATAGGTGCGCTGGCTCGGAATAGGCGCGCCGATGGCGAGCAAATGCCCTTGCTGCAGTTCGTCCTCGACCAGCAGGCCCGGCACCAGCCCGACGCCGATGCCGGCGCGCACCGCCTGGATCAGGTGCGAGGTCAGTTCGAAATTCGGCCCGCCGTGCATCCGCTGCGGGTCCAGGCCGTTCTCAGCGAACCACTGCGCCCACAGCGGCGGATGGCTGGCAACCTGCAGCAGCGTCTGCTCGGCGATGGCATCCGCTGTTGCCGGCACGCCCGCGGCGAAGATCGACGGACTGGCGACCACCACCATCGATTCCTCCAGCAACGGATGCACCACCAGGCCGGGCTGCTCAGGATTGCCGACGCAGATCGCCGCATCGATGTCTTCGGCGTCGAAATCCACCGGCTGGATACGCGAATGGATGTGCACCTGCACGCCGGGATTGGCGGCGTAGAAGGTATTCAGCCGCGGCAGCAGCCACTTCGAGCCGAAGGTCGGCAGCAGTGCCAGACGCAGCGTGCCTACACCAGAACCATAGGCCACCGCCTGCAGCGTCGCATTGCGGATCTGCGCCAGCGCGCCGGCCAGCTCGCGGCGATACAGCCGACCGACGTCGGTCAGCACGATATTGCGCCCCTCGCGGCGGAACAGGCTGACGCCCAGCAGCGCCTCGAGCGCCTGCACCTGGCGGCTCACCGCGCTCTGGGTCAGCGACAGTTCCTGTGCCGCGCGGGTATAGCTTTCATGCCGGGCCGCCGCCTCGAAGGCGAGCAACAGCGACATCGAGGGCGTCAGGCGGCGGTAATTCATTCATTAAACTCATGGATCGATAACGGAAAATACCTTTGTAGCACGGCGCCCCGAGGGCGAGAATTCGGCCATCCGATAAAAGGACGCCGACCTCGCGTCGCGCGCCAGATGAGCGAGAACCGTCGACCATGATTGCCCGCCTCCCCACCAGCGCGCCCGCTGCGCCCTATATCGCCTTCCTCGACGCGCTGCGCGCGGCCGGTTTTCGCGGCGAGATCGCCCAGGACCACGCCAGCCGCACCGTGCTGGCGACCGACAACTCCATCTACCAGCGCTTTCCGCAGTCGGCGGTGTTTCCGCTGGATGCACGCGACGTCGAGACGCTGGCCCGGGTGGTTGCCGAACCTGCGCATCGCAGTGTGCGCCTGTCGCCGCGCGGCGGCGGCACGGGCACCAACGGCCAGTCGCTGACCGACGGCGTGGTCGTCGACCTGTCGCGCCACATGAACCGCATTCTGGAGATCAACGTCGCCGAGCGCTGGGTGCGCGTGCAGAGCGGCGTGGTCAAGGACCAGCTGAATGCCGCGCTCAAGCCGCACGGGCTGTTCTTCGCCCCCGAACTGTCGACCTCCAACCGCGCGACCATCGGCGGCATGATCAATACCGACGCTAGCGGCCAGGGCAGCTGCACCTACGGCAAGACGCGCGACCACGTGCTTGAGCTGGACAGCGTACTGCTCGGCGGCGAACGCCTGCACACGGCCGCCCTGGACGATGCGGCGCTGGCCGGGCAACTGACGCGGCAGGATCGCATCGGCGAGGTTTACCGCTGCGCCGAGGGTATCCAGCGCGAGAAGGCCGCGCTGATCGAAGCGCGCTTTCCCAAGCTGAACCGCTGCCTGACCGGCTACGACCTGGCGCACCTGCGCGAGGCGGACGGCCGCTTCAACCTCAACAGCGTGCTGTGCGGCGCCGAGGGCTCGCTGGGTTTCATCGTCGAGGCCAAGCTCAACGTGCTGCCGATTCCCAGGCATTCGGTGCTGGTGAACATCCGCTACGCGGGCTTCATGGATGCGCTGCGCGACGCCCGCAGCCTGCTCGCACTCAAACCGCTGTCGATCGAGACAGTGGACTCCAAGGTGCTCATGCTGGCCATGCAGGACATCGTCTGGCACGGGGTCGCCGACTATTTCCCGCAGGACGCGCAACAGCCGACGCTGGGCATCAACCTGGTGGAATTCTCCGGCGATGACCCGGCCGAGCTGGACGCGCGGGTCGCCGCCTTCGTCGAACACCTGCAGCGCGACACTCAGGTGCAGCGCCTGGGCCATACGCTGGCGGTGGGCCAGGCGGCGGTCGGACGCATCTACGCAATGCGCAAGCGCGCGGTCGGCCTGCTGGGCAACGTGGAAGGCGAAGTGCGCCCGCAGCCCTTCGTCGAGGACACCGCCGTGCCGCCGGAGAACCTCGCCGAGTTCATCGCCGAGTTCCGCGCCCTGCTCGACTCCCACGGCCTGGCCTACGGCATGTTCGGCCACGTCGATGCCGGCGTGCTGCATGTACGCCCGGCGCTGGACATGAAGGACCCGGCGCAGGCGGCGATGGTGCGGCCGATCTCCGATGCAGTGGCCGAACTCACCCAGCGTCACGGCGGCCTGCTCTGGGGCGAGCACGGCAAGGGCGTGCGTTCCGAATACGCGCCGGCCTTCTTCGGCGAACTCTATCCCTCGCTGCAGGCGCTCAAGCGTGCGTTCGACCCGTTCAACCAGCTCAACCCCGGCAAGATCGCCACGCCACTGGAAAGCCCCGAGGCACTGCTGAAGATCGACGAGGTGCCGTTGCGCGGCGAACTGGACCGGCAGATCGACGAGCGCGTCTGGCAAAGCTACGGCACCGCCATGCACTGCAACGGCAACGGCGCCTGCTACAACTTCGACCCGGACGACGCCATGTGTCCGTCCTGGAAGGCCACCCGCGAGCGCGTGCACTCGCCCAAGGGGCGCGCCTCGCTGCTGCGCGAGTGGCTGCGCCTGCAGCAGCAGGCCGGCGTCGACGTGCTCGCCCCGGCAGCACGCGGCCCGCTGAACTTCCTGCGCGCGCTGCCCGAACGCTGGCGCAACTCGCGCAGTGCCGAGGCGGACTTCTCCCACCAAGTCTACGACGCCATGGCCGGCTGCCTGGCGTGCAAGTCGTGTGCAGGGCAGTGCCCAGTGAAGGTGAACGTCCCCGAGTTCCGCTCGCGCTTCTTGGAGCTGTACCACCAGCGCTATCTGCGCCCGCTGCGCGACTACCTGATCGGTTCGCTGGAATTCAGCCTGCCGCTGTTCGCGCGCGTCCCCCGCCTCTACAACGCCATCATGGCGGCGCCCTGGGTCGACAAGCTGCTGGCCGAGCGCATCGGCATGGTCGACAGCCCGCTGCTCAGCGATTTCGACTTCGACGAGGTCTGCCGGCGCTGGGATGTCGCAACGGCAACGCCACAGACCCTGGCCGCGCTCGACCCGGTGCTGCGCGAACGCAGCGTGATTCTGGTGCAGGACGCCTTCACCCGCTATTTCGAGACGCCGCTGCTGGCGGCCTTCATCGAACTGGCCAGTCGGATGGGCTTCAAGGTGTTCCTCGCGCCCTACTCGGCCAACGGCAAGCCGCTGCACGTGCAAGGTTTTCTCGGCGCCTTCGCCCGCGACGCCCGACGCAACGCCCGGCGTTTGCAGGAGCTGGCCGCGTTCGGCATTCCGCTGGTCGGCCTCGACCCGGCGATGACCCTGGTCTATCGCCAGGAGTACGCCAAGATTCCCGGCCTGCAGTGCCCCGAGGTGCTGCTGGTGCAGGAGTGGCTGGCTTGCGCGCTGCCCGAGCGCACGGCCGCGGCGAACGCGGCGCCGCTGGCGAGCTATCGGCTGCTGGCGCACTGCACCGAGAAGACCAACGCGGCACCGAGCACGGCGCTGTGGAACCAGGTGTTCGAACGCGCCGGCCTGACCCTGGCGACACAGGCCACCGGCTGCTGCGGCATGTCCGGCACCTATGGCCACGAGGCGCGCAACCTGGCGACCTCGAAAGCGATCTTCGAGCAATCCTGGGCGCCGGCGCTGGCCGCGGACAGCCAGGCCGAGCCGCTGGCGACCGGCTACTCCTGCCGCAGCCAGACCTCGCGCCTGCACACCAACAAGTTGCGCCATCCGATCCAGGCGCTGCTCGACCATTACCGGGCCAGCACTCCCGCCGGCTGACGCGCCCTCGCGCCTCATGACGAAATCCGGCCAACGCCGGTTTCTTCATGAGGCACGGACAGCCCGCCGCTGATGACCCAATGATGTTACCTGCTGTCTGCGGCTGCACCGCGCCCCTTCAGGGCTCCTGCGGCATGCCGCATAATTCACCGGAGCCTGAAGGCAAGACGCCCACCGATCTTGCCGAGAGACGCCAATCAGGACTGCCACTCAACAACGCCTTGCCGGTGCGAACACCCAGGATGCGTTAAAGGATGCATGAAGTGATTTCCCCCTCAACACCCGAAGCTGCGGGACCTTCCGTGTCTCGCCGCTTTTCCGTCGCACCGATGATGGACTGGACGGATCGTCACTGCCGGTACTTCCTCCGCCAGCTGTCGCGCCACGCCCTGCTCTACACCGAGATGGTCACCACCGGGGCGCTGATTCACGGTGACGCTGCACGCTACCTGCGATACGACGCGTGCGAGCACCCGCTGGCGTTGCAACTGGGCGGCAGCGTTCCGGCGGAACTGGCAGCATGCGCGAAGATGGCCGAGGCTGCCGGCTACGACGAGGTCAATCTCAACGTCGGCTGTCCCAGCGATCGCGTGCAGAACAACATGATCGGTGCCTGCCTGATGGCCCATCCGGCGCTGGTTGCCGAGTGTGTGAAAGCCATGCGCGACAGCGTCGGCATCGAGGTGACGGTCAAGCACCGGATCGGCATCAACGGCCGCGACAGCTATGCCGAACTCTGTGATTTCGTCGGTCAGGTGCGCGACGCCGGCTGCCGTAGTTTCACCGTGCACGCGCGCATCGCCATCCTCGAAGGTCTATCGCCGAAGGAGAATCGCGAGGTGCCGCCGCTGCGCTATGACGTGGCCGCGCAGCTGAAACGGGACTTTCCCGACCTGGAAATCGTCCTCAACGGCGGGATCAAGACGCTCGACGAGTGTGAAGCGCATCTGCACACCTTCGATGGCGTCATGCTCGGCCGCGAGGCGTACCACAATCCCTATCTGCTGGCGCAGGTGGATCAGCTGCTGTTCGGCAGCAGCGCGCCGGTCATCAGTCGCGCGCAGGCGTTGCGCGCCATGCGGCCGTACATCGAACAGCACCTGGCGAGCGGCGGCACGATGCATCATGTGACCCGCCACGTACTCGGGCTGGGCTCGGGCTTTCCCGGTGCGCGGCGCTTTCGCCAGATGCTCTCGGCGGATATCCACAAGGTCACCGACCCGCTCGCGCTGTTCGATCAGGCTGCCGCCCTGCTTGACGGCCATTGATCGCGGCCTGAGGGAACGCTGGCTTCCCAGCCCCATCAAAGCACGCGTATCCGTGACTATCGGCTCGTTGTAGCGGGCCGGTTCGCTCGGGTAAGGTCATGCTCATTCACTGGACGGAGCCTCCCCTTTCATGACTTCCAAGCTGGAACAACTCAAGCAGTTCACCACCGTCGTCGCCGACACCGGTGACATCGATGCCATTGCCCGTCTGCAACCGGTGGACGCCACCACCAATCCGTCGCTGCTGCTCAAGGCTGCTGCGCTGCCGCGCTACGCCGAGCATCTCAAGTCGGCGATGAGCCGCTGCCAGGGCGATGTCGGGCTGGCCTGCGACCTGTTCGCCGTCGCGGTGGGCGAGGAAATTCTCAAGCTGATTCCGGGGCGTATCTCCACCGAAGTGGATGCGCGCCTGTCCTTCGACAGCCAGGCGATGATCCAGCGCGCCGAGCGCCTGATCGGGCTCTATGAGCAGGCGGGAATCGGCCGCGAGCGCGTGCTGATCAAGATCGCTGCAACCTGGGAGGGCATCCGCGCCGCCGAGCAGCTGGAGAAGGCCGGTATCCAGACGAACCTCACCCTGCTGTTCTCCTTCACCCAGGCGGTGGCCTGCGCCGAGGCCGGCGTCTTCCTGATCTCGCCGTTTGTAGGTCGCATCTACGACTGGTACAAGAAACACGAAGGCCGCGACTATGAGGGTGCCGAAGATCCGGGCGTGCAATCGGTGAGTCGCATCTACGACTACTACAAGGCACACGGCTACGAGACGGTGGTGATGGGCGCGAGCTTCCGCAACGTTGGCCAGATCGAGGCACTGGCCGGCTGCGATCGGCTGACCATCAGCCCCGAGCTGCTCGGCCAGCTCAGCGAGGCCAGCGGCAAACTGGAACGCCGCCTGGCGCCGGGACGTGGCAGCGAACCGCGCATCAGCCTGGATGAAGCCAGTTTCCGCTGGGGCTTGAACGAAGATGCGATGGCGACCGAGAAGCTGGCCGAAGGTATCCGCCAGTTCGCCCGCGATCAGGAAAAACTCGAAGCCCTGCTCAAGGCGCTCGCCTGATCAGGAACGCTCCAGCGCGGTGACGAGGTCACGGAAGGCCTCGCGGTTGGATTCGTTGAGGCTCATCAGGATGCGGTGAGCCTCCAGCACCTTGGCCTTCACCACCTCTTCCGACTGGTCCTGCGATGGCAGATCAGCCAGGCATTCCGGGCACGGCAACGGCCGGTCGACGATGTTGAACACCTGATCGAAGCCCATCGACTGCAGCAGACGGGTGATGTCCGGGTGGGTAGTCACCAGGGTCGGCAGCATGCCGACCTTCTGCCGCGACAGGATCGACAGCTTGGCCAGCAAGCCCAGCGTAGTGCTGTCGATGCTGCGGCTTTCCGTCAGGTCGATGACGATGGTGGAGAAATTGAGCGCCGAGAAAATCCGGTCGATGGTGGCGTCCAGCGCCGAACACAGCGTCAGGCGGATTTCACCGATGAACTTGAGGACGAAGGTGCCGTCCATCTCGGCGAACTGGATCTTACCCGTACTCATGCAAGGTTCCTGCTCAACACCAGCAAGGCGATATCGTCAGGCATGTCCGCCAGCTCGGCCAGGCCGAAGACTCGGCGCAGGCCATCCAGCGTGCCACCGGCGCCGCTGATCAATTCCGGCAACGCCGACTCTTTTTCTTTGAGTGTATCGCCCGGCAAAAGGTCCAGAATGCCGTCCGAGAGCAGCGTGAGGCTGAAGGCTTCCGGGAGTTTCAGCTCGAAATCCTGGTAGGTCGCCTCGACGAACAGCCCTACCGGCAGACCGCGCCCCTCCAGGTAATGGGCTGCGCCGCCGGTGTACAGCACCGGCATCGGCAGATGTCCGCCGATGCTGTAGTGCAGCACGTCACGCTCGATGTCGATCACCCCGCCGAGCATGGTCACGTGTTTGCCCAGCTTGCAGTTGATCAGCCCACGGTTGATGTGATCGAGCACTTCGGATGGCTTGAATTCGCGCAGCGTGCCGCTGCGCCGCGACTCGTAGAGCAGCCGCGTGGTCATGAACTTCAGCAGTACGGTTACGAACGCCGACGACGCACCGTGCCCCGATACGTCGGCGAGGTAGAAGCCTATCCGCCGGTCATCCACGCGGAAGTAGTCGACGAAATCGCCGGACAGGTACAGCGACGGAATGATCTGGTGGGCGAAGTCGAAACCGTCGGCGCTCCAGGGCGTCACCGGCAGCATGTTCATCTGTACCTGACGACCGGCGTCCTGATCTTCCTGCAGCAGGTGCAGGCTGGCCTGCAGATCGCGGTTGGCGGATTCCAGCTGCTCGCGATAGCGGCGGTTTCCAGGCGCAGACGGGAACGATCCAGTGCGCGACGCACCGAATGCTCGAGCATGGCCAGGTCTTCCAGCGGCTTGATCAGGTAGTCGGCGGCGCCCAGGCGCAACGCCTCGACCGCATCGCTCATGACACCGGCACCGGACACCACGATGACCGGCAGATCGGCCTGGCGCTCGCTGATCTGGCGAATCAGCTCGAGGCCGTCCATCTGCGGCATGCGCAGGTCGCAGATCACCAGATCGGGCTGCTCGGCCTCGAACAGCGCCATGCCTTCCTGACCGCTGCTGGCCTGCAGCACGCGGAAACCACTGTCATCCAGATAGGCTGCAAGGCTGGCCCGCACCACATCGTCGTCATCTATGATCAGTAGCGTCGCGCTTGGTTTATGCATGTTCCTACCAGGCGATTTACGCCAGGATGATGAGCCAGAGCGTGGAGCCCGCGCGGTGCGCGGCACGAGGGATGTTTTCAAGGCGCAGACGGTACTCCCATACGAACAGCGTTTCAAGCCAGGCACCCTGGCCCGGCCGCCGGCGTCGGCGCTACGATGATTGCTGGCTATAAGAACTTCGATGAATAGACGGAAAAGGACAAGCACATGAGCCAGAAAGACCGGGACTACAGCGAGAAGCGCGACTTCATCCGCATGCCTGTCGAATGCACCGTGCAGTTGCTGGACGGCGAACGGCAGATTCAGGGCAAGTGCCTCGACCTGTCGAGCACCGGCATGCAGGTCGTGGCGGCGACCAGCCTGAATGCCGGCGACCGGCTGCGCGTACTGATCGCCTCGCAACATCCGACACTCAAGGGGCTGGACGCCGAAACTGAAGTGATACGGGTCGCCACGCTGGAAGACGGCCAGCAAAGCCTGGGGCTGGCGATACTGGCGATGGCCTGACGGAGAGGTTCGCGTCAGGCCTTGATGCCGGATTCAGCGATCCGGCGGCGAGGCTCAGAAGTCGTCTTCGACCTGGCCGTCGAGCGTACGGAATTCGCGGTTCTGCAGGTAGGCATTGCGGATGAACACGTACTTGTCGCCGGTGATCATCTTCTCTGCCGACAGCAGGCCAGCACGGGTGTCGACGACATCAACGCCGCGCGTGACGTTGCGTGACGGCACGTGATCCATGTACGGATACGGCTTGAGGAAAGCATCCGGCACCAGTCCTGCGGTGTCACGCACGGTGCTCGGCCCCAGCAGCGGCAGCACCACGTATGGTCCATTGCCCAGCCCCCAGACACCCAGCGTCTGGCCGAAGTCTTCATCATTCTTCGCCAGCCCCATGCGCGTCGCCACGTCGAAGAAGCCCAGCACGCCGAAGGTGGTATTGAACAGGATGCGGCTGGTGTCGACGCCGGCATCGTGCACCTTGCCCTGCAGAAGATCGTTGGTCAGCACCACCACATCGTCGAGGTTTCTGAAGACATTGCTGATGCCGTCTTCGAGAAAGGTCGGCGTCACCTTCTGGTAGCCCTGAGCGAGCGGTTTGAGGGTGTAGGTGTCGAGCGTGTCATTGAAGCGGAACACCACCCGGTTGACGCCCTCCCACGGGTCTTCCTCGGCAGCCTGCAGCACTGGCACCGCCAGCGATGCCGCGACGACCAGAGCGACGTTGAAAAGCCCGAAGCACCGTGTGCCGAACTTGCGCATTGCAACTCTCCTGTTAGTCGGTGGCCGCGCCACCCTGCCGATCCAAGCGGCGAAGTATAGAACCATTCGCCGGCGTTTCGGCAGCCCGCGGACGTGCGGAGGCTGCGCCGCCGCAGCGCATGTGCAGACACAGACAAGCCACCGCGGCTGGTTTAACCTTCGTTCATCAGCACGGCTTGCCGCCGTGACGTTTCGCAACCATGAGAGGGAAGCAACATGCCGGCACATGATCTGCAGTCGCAGCTCGAAGAACTGCGTAGTCAACTGGCGCAGGACACCCCACTGACCGAGGAGGAGCGCGCCTCGCTCCAGGCCATCGCCCTGGATATCGAAGCCCGCCTGGCCGATGACGGCGAGGCCGAGTACACCGACTCGCTGGTGGACGGCGTCAACCTCGCCGTGGAGCGCTTCGAAGTCAGCCACCCGAGCATGGCCATCACTCTGCGCAACATCCTGCAGAGTCTGGCCAACATGGGCATCTGAACGGGTCGACCGGGCTTACTGCCGCACCAGCCGGCAGTTGTCCGGCGTGAACGCCTCGGTGCTGCGGTACGGGTTGATGTCCAGCCCGCCGCGGCGCACGTAGCGGGCGTAGACCGTCAGCCTGCGCGGCTGCAACAGCCGCTGCAGGTCGAGGAAGATGCGCTCGACGCACTGCTCGTGAAAGTCGGCGTGCTGGCGAAAGCTCACCAGATAGGCCAGCAGGCTCTCCGGCAGCAGTGCCGGCCCGCTGTAATCCACCACCACGCTGCCCCAGTCCGGCTGGCCGGTCACCGGGCAGTTGGACTTGAGCAGATGGCTGTGCAGGCACTCATCCACCTGCCGGCTCGCGTCGCAGCGCAGCAGTTCCGGGCGCGGCGCATCGTAATGCTCGATGGCAACGTCCAGTTCATCGATGCAGCGCCCCGGCAGGGTCGCCACGCCCTCAGCCGTCACCTCATCGAGGCCGCGCAGGCGAACCGCGACCGGCTTGCCCCCCGCGCCGGAAAGATCACGCTGCATGACCTCCAATAGCGCCTGCTGCGAGGCGAAGACCGACTGGTTGAGCGAGTTCAGATAGAGCTTGAACGACTTCGACTCGATGATGTTCGGCGAATCGGCCGGGATGGCGAACTCGCCGATGGCCACCACCGGCTTGCCCGACGGCAGTAGCCAGGACAGCTCGTAGCAGTTCCAGATATCCACGCCGCGATACGGCAGCGTCGCTGCGCTCAGGCCCAGCTCGGCCCATTTCGGCGCGCGCGGGATGGGGAACAGCTGCTCGGGGCTGTAGGTGGCAACGTAGGCGCTGGACTTGCCCAGCGGCGAATGTTCTGCGGGATGCTGCATGGCGGGAACCTGAACGAAAAACGCCGCGAAGTGTAAAGCCTCGCGGCGTTTTTTTCAGCGCAGCGCGGTGCCAGGCGATTACTGGCGCATGCCGCGCCCACTCTTGAGCAGACGCACGCAGAACAGATACAGCAGCACCGCCGCCACGGCCATGAAACTGATCGCCACGCCAATGCGAATGTCCGACACGCCGAGGATGCCGTAGCGGAAGGCGTTGACCATGTGCAGGATCGGGTTGACCAGCGACAGCGTCTGCCAGAACGGCGGCAGCAGGTGGATTGAGTAGAACACGCCGCCCAAGTAGGTCAGCGGCGTCAGCACGAATGTCGGGATGATCGAGATATCGTCGAAGTTGCGTGCATACACCGCGTTGATGAAGCCGCCGAGGGCAAAGATCGTCGCCGTCAGCACGATCACCAGCACCATCACGCCGGCGTGATGGACCTGCAGGTCGGTGAAGAACATCGACAGCAGCGTGACGATCACCGCCACCGCCAGGCCCCGAGTGATGCCGCCCAGCGCGAAGCCGATGACGATGACCTGCGGCGAAACCGGCGAGACCAGCAGCTCCTCGATGGAACGCTGGAACTTGGTGCTGAAGAAGCTCGACACCACGTTGCTGTACGAGTTGGTGATCACCGACATCATGATCAGCCCCGGCACGATGTAGTCCATGTAGCTGAAGCCGTCCATTTCGCCGATCCGCGCGCCGATCAGGCTGCCGAAGATGACGAAGTACAGCACCATGGTAATCGCCGGGGGCAGCAGCGTCTGCGGCCAGATGCGCGTGTAGCGGCGGATTTCGCGCTGCACGATGGTCTGCAGCGCGACCAGGTTGGGCTGCCACTCGGCACTCATGGGTTCACCTTCTGCAGATTGGTTTCCACCAGCGACACGAACAGTTCCTCCAGCCGGTTGGTCTTGTTGCGCAGGCTCAGCACCTCGATGCCCTGCGCGGCGAGCAGGCGAAACAGCTCGGTCACACCCTGGCTCTTCTCCACCTGCACCTCCAGCGTGTGGTGATCGACCAGCCGCGACGGATAACTACCCAGCTCCGGCGGCACCAGCTGCGACTCCTTCAGGTCGAGCAGGAAGGTCTCCACATGCAGCTGCTTGAGCAGCTCGCGCATGCTGGTGTTCTTGACGATGCGGCCGTGGTCGATGATGCCGATGTTGCGGCACAACTGCTCGGCCTCCTCCAGATAGTGCGTGGTCAGGATGATGGTGATGCCCTCGCGATTCAGTTCGGTGAGGAACGACCACATCGAGCGGCGCAGCTCGATGTCCACGCCCGCCGTCGGCTCGTCGAGGATCAGCAGGCGCGGCTGGTGGATCAGCGCGCGGGCGATCATCAGCCGGCGCTTCATACCGCCGGAGAGCATTCGCGAGGACACGTCACGCTTGTCCCACAGGCCCAGCTGATGCAGATACTTTTCGGCACGCTCCCTGGCGATCTTCGCCGGGATGCCGTAGTAGCCGGCCTGGGTGACGAGAATATCGAAGGCCTTCTCGAACTGGTTGAAGTTGAATTCCTGCGGCACCACGCCCAGGCAGCGCTTGAGTCCGGAAGGATCGCGATCCAGGTCGTGGCCGAACACGTTCACCGAGCCGCTGCTCTTGTTCACCAGCGTAGAAAGAATGCCGATGGTGGTGGACTTGCCGGCGCCGTTGGGGCCGAGCAAGGCGAAGAAATCGCCTTCGGCAACGTCCAGGTCGATGCCCTTGAGGGCCTGGAAGCCGTTGCCATAGGTCTTGGTCAACTGCCGGATGGACAGAGCGTTATTCATAAAAGAAGTGCACACAACGCCGAGGGATCATCCTAGATAAGGTCGCCGCGCCGTGATTGCAACCATCCATCCCCTCGCCCGAAGGCCACCTGCCTGCAGCAGGCTTTCGCTGACCGGCCGTTTACGCGAGGATGGGCCGCCCAACCAGACGGAATCGCTCATGCTGCGCACGCTCGTCCTTTCGCTGGCTCTGTGCCTGGCCGCTTCTGCCCAGGCCGACGGCTTCATCACCCGCCTGCTGAACAAACCGGTACCGGGCGGCGTCGCCGTGATCGCGCTGGGCGACGCCGCGCGGGCGCCGCAGGTCCGCTACCAGGACAAACCGACGCTGGTGCTCCGCGAGGAAGGCCAGCGCTGGATCGCCATCGTCGGCATCCCGCTGACGGCCCGGCCCGGTGCGCAAGCGCTGGAGGTCGACGGTCAGCCACGGACCTTTCAGATCGCCGGCCGCGAATACCGCGCGCAACACATCACGCTGAAGAACAAGCGGCAGGTCAATCCGAACCCGGCCGATCTGGCGCGCATCGAGCGCGAACTGGCCGAACAGAATCGCGCCTATGCCCGCTTCAGTCCGAACCAGCCAAGCAACCTGCTGTTCGACCATCCGGTGGATGGCCCGCTGTCTTCGCCGTTCGGCCTGCGTCGTTTCTTCAACGGCGAGGAACGCAATCCGCATTCGGGGCTGGATTTCGCCGTCCGTGCCGGCACCCCGGTGAAGGCTCCGGCAGCCGGCGAGGTGATCCTCACCGGCGATTACTTCTTCAATGGCAGAACGGTTTTCGTCGATCACGGCCAGGGCCTGATCAGCATGTTCTGCCACCTCTCGGCGATCGACGTGAAGGTTGGCGACCGCCTGGAGCGCGGCGCCGTGCTCGGCAAGGTCGGTGCCACCGGCCGTGCCACCGGACCGCATTTGCACTGGAACGTCAGCCTCAACGACACCCGCGTCGATCCCTCGATCTTCATCGGCGCGTTCAAACCCTGACCACAAGGAAAGCCCGCATGCGCATCAGAGCCACGCAATCGACCCTGCTCATCATCGACATTCAGGAACGCCTGCTGCCGGCGATCCTCGACAGCGCGCTGATGATCGAAAACACCGCCTGGCTGCAGCAGATCGCGCAGCGTGTCGGCGTGCCGGTGCTGCTCACCGAGCAGTACAGCAAGGGCCTTGGCCCGACCGCCGCGGTGCTGCGCGAGGGCGTGCCGGATACCGCGATTCTGGAGAAGATGGAATTTTCCAGCGCCGCCGACGGCGAACTGTTCCAAAGGCCCGGCGGCGAGCGCCAGCAGTTCGTGATCTGCGGCTGCGAGACCCACGTCTGCGTCATGCAGACCGTGCTCGACCTGCTGGAGCGCGGCAATCAGGTGTTCGTCGTCGAAGAAGCCGTCAGCTCGCGCCGCGCCTCGGACAAGGCACTGGCGCTGACGCGCATGCGCCAGGCCGGTGCGCAAATCGTTTCGCGCGAGATGGTGGCGTTCGAGTGGATAGAGCGCGCCGGCACCGAACTGTTCAAATCGATCAGCCGCGAATTCATCCGCTGAACCCTTCTGTAGCGCACCGGCGGGCGGGAATTTGCTAAGGTCCCGCCGTTCGGGCGGCCCCGCACGCCGCCCTTCTCTGCTGGAGCGCCCATGAAGGAACAACTGACCATCGCCCTGGACTGGCTCGGCAAGCATCCCGAGCTGCAAACCCTGGCCGCTTGCGCCGCCCTGATCTTCGCCGCCTGGCTGTCCAACTGGATCGTCAAGCGCATTCTGGTGCGCGGCCTCTACCGCCTGCTGCGCCATGCCGGCGACCCGCAGTTGCAGGACTTCGGTGTCATCAAGCGGCTGTCCAACATCGTCCCGGCGCTGGTGCTGTCGATCGGGGTGAATGCCGTACCCGGCCTGCCGGAAGCGGCGGTGACGGTGGTACGCAACGTCTGCGGCGGTTTCATCGTGCTGACTGTCGCACTGGCGCTCGGCGCGGTGCTGGACATCATCAACCTGCTGTACCAGCGCCGCGCGGACGCGCGAATCCACCCGATCAAGGGCTATCTGCAGGTGGTGAAGATCGTCGTCTACGCGATCGCCACCATCCTCATCATCGCCACGCTGATCGACCGCTCGCCACTGATCCTGCTCTCCGGCCTCGGTGCGATGGCCGCGGTGCTGATGCTGATCTTCCAGGACACGCTGCTGTCGCTGGTGGCCAGCGTGCAGATCACCTCAAACGATCTGATTCGTGTCGGTGACTGGGTGGAGATGCCGCAGCTCAATGCCGACGGCGACGTCATCGACATCGCTCTGCATACCGTGAAGGTGCAGAACTGGGACAAGACCATCACCAGCATCCCCACCAAGCGCTTCATCTCCGACTCGTTCAAGAACTGGCGCGGCATGCAGGAAAGCGGTGGCCGGCGCATCAAGCGCAGCCTTTTTCTGGATCAGCAGAGCGTGCACTTCCTCGACGCCGAGGAGCGCAAGCGCCTGTATCGCTTCAGCCTGCTGGAGGACTACCTGGTCAACAAGCGCAAGGAGATCGACGAGTGGAACGCCAAGCTCGCCGAGCGCGGCCAGGAGCCGGTCAACACGCGCCGCGCCACCAACATCGGCACGTTTCGCGCGTATGTCGAACGCTATCTGCGGGCGCATCCGGGCGTGCACCAGAACATGACGCTGCTGGTGCGCCAGCTGAGTCCGACCGCGGACGGCCTGCCGCTGGAAATCTACTGTTTCACCAACACGGTGGTCTGGGCGCAGTACGAGGCGATCCAGTCGGACATCTTTGATCACCTGCTGGCGATCCTGCCGGAGTTCGGCCTGCGGGTGTTCCAGCATCCGAGTGGAGGCGATATGCGTGATTGGCGCCAGTCGCTGGAATCGCGCGACGCGCCGGCGTTGCAGCAGCCGGACGAACATCCGGCCGAAGTGGAGGGTTAATCGTAGGTTGGCGCTGAGGCACGAAACACTCAACACAGCCTTGAGCACTGCCCATTGCGTCGTCCCTGACGCCAGCGCCGCGAGCTGCCCCGAAACGCCCCGCGCCTCAGCGCCAACCTACGTCCGGAGCGGGTAATCCCCGCTCCTAGCAGCCGTGAATCAGAAGCTCATGTCGACGCGCGCCCAGTAGGTACGCCCCGGCTCGTTGACCCGTGTAGTCGGGTCGAGCCCGTAATCGGCGAAGCCCGCGCTGCCGGCCAGGTTGAGATGCTCGCTGTAGTTCTTGTCCAGCAGGTTGTCGATGCCGGTGCTGAACTTGAAGTTCTTGTTGAACCGATAGGCACCGTTGACCGCCAGCACTCCGAAGCCCGAACTCTCGTCGAAGTCCTTGCCGACCACCGTACCCTGGTTTTCGGCGACCCGGCCCTGCGAAGCCACCACACGCCAGAGACCACTGGTGCTCCAGTTATCGCGTTCGTAGGTCAGGCCCAGACGCCCTTCCAGCGGCGGGATCTGCGGCATGGCACGATCATCGCTGCGGTTCTTGCCCCAGGCGTAGGCCAGGCTGGCATCACCCTTCCAGTTGCTGGTGAAACGGTAGCTTGCACCCGCCTCGGCACCGGCGATGGTGGCGTCGATGTTGCTGACATCGGCGCGCATCATTCCCGGCATCACCCCAGGCACATAGCTGAACAGGATGTAGTCCTCGACCACACCGGCGTAGGCGGATACCCAGGCCTCCAGCGGCCCCTTGACGTACTGCAGACCGACATCCAGCTGCGTGGTCTTTTCCGGACGCACCGAGTCGAACGGCTGCACGGTGCCGACCGGCCCCGGATTGGAGACGAACAGCTCCCAGTAGTCAGGGAAGCGCTGCGCGTGGCCAAGCCCGGCATACCAGGTAGCCGGCAGACTGGACAGCTCTTCCTCGTAACGCACGAAGCCGCTGTACAGCGTATCGCGACGGGTTTCGCCAGCGGTGGGGTTAGCCCAGTCACGCTTGACCATCGGCATGCTGGAAGGATCGTGGCTGTTGAAAAATTCGCGCTGATCCTCGGCCTCGTGCAGATCTACCCGTACGCCGCTGACCACTTTTTGAGTGTCGGTGATATCCCAGGTCAGCTCGCCAAACAGTCCATAACTGTGCAGCATCGCATCCGGTACCCACGGCAGAGCGCCGCTACCGGCCGCGAGAACGGTCTGGTTAACTGCCTTGGTCGGATCCATCACCTTACGGTGTTCGCTGCGCTGCGCATCGACACCGGCCTTGAGCTCGACGTCGGTCCACTGCCAGGTGCCGACCAGACGCCCACCGACGGTGCGACGATCGACCCGGGAAAGCGTTGGATTCGGCATCATTCCGCCCGGACTGCGCAGACTGAAGTTGTCCATGATGTGATCGGCGTAGTTGTAGTAGACCTGCGCCTCCAGCCCGTAGAACGTTTCGCCGATGTTGGTTTTCTTGAAGCGCAGCCCCAGGCTTTCGCGCTGGAACTGGCTGCCATCCATACCGCGACCGGCATAGCGCGCATAGCCGTCGCCGCGCCCGGCGGTCAGCTCAACGAGCGTGTCGGCATCCGGCGTCCAGCCCAGCGCGACATCGGTGTTCCACTTGTCGTAGCGCGACGGCACGGTGTCGCCGTTGCCATCCTCGTAATCGTCGGCCTGAGAGCTGTTGGCCATCAGCCGCGCGTAGCCCTGCTCGCTGCCCGCCGCGGCATCGATATTGCGGTCGAAGCGGCCGTTGGAGCCGGTCAGCAGACTGGCGTTGATGCGATAGTCCGGTTCGCTGAACTGTTCCGGTTCACGCTCGAACAGGATCGTTGCCGCCGAAGCCCCTGGGCCCCAGAGCACGCTCTGCGGTCCTTTGATGACGGTCAGCTTATCGAAGGTATCCGGGCTGATGTACGAGCTCGGCGAGTCCATGCGATTGGGACAGGCACCCAGCATCTCGCCGCCGTTGCTCAGCAGTTTCAGCCGCGAGCCGAACATGCCGCGGAACACCGGATCGCCGTTCACCCCGCCATTACGCACCGCGGAAAAGCCCGGGATGGTCTTGAGGTAATCGCCGGCATCGCTGGCCGGCACCGGCTGGCGCGGAATCTTCGGATCGGTGACCACAGTCAGTGGCGACTGCTGAGCCACGCCAGTGATGACCATCGGCGCCAGCTCGACCGAGTCGGCTGCCTCGGTGTGATGCGAGTGATCCATAGGCTCGGCAGCCAGTGCGGCACCGCTGAGCAGGCTCAGTAATGCGGCGTGCGCCAATTGCCAGCGGCGGCGCGAAGGACGAAGCGAAAAATCAACGGACAGGCGCGAGCGCGCCGCACAGCCAATAGTGTTACTGGACATAGTTCTTTCCACATCTGCATTTTTGAATAGCCGCGTTGGCGGCCTTGAAAATTCAACTCTGCAGATATGGCGGGGCGCGTGGATGGCCGCTGCTGCGGCGCTCGGCAGACGGCAGCGGCGCCTGCGGCAGGGCGTGGAAATAGGCAGGGCGATGCAGTGGCAGCGCCAGGTCGACGGATAGGGTCAACGGCGGATTGAGCGTGAGCAACTCGCAATAGCCACACAGCTCCAAGGCCGTCAGCCAGGCCGGACCGTCACTGGCAAGCGCTCGGTGGTGCGCGACCGCCTTGACCGGCGCGCCCTCCTCGGCGTGCTCATGCGCCGTGTGGTGATGCTCGCCCATGACCGCCGATTCCGGCGGTGATACCTGAAGCGCGGAATACAGCGGGCCGACATGAATCATCAGCATGGCGAACAAGCCAAGCCAGATACTCAATGTCGAAAGCCCTTTGCGCGTCACCGACGAATCCCTTGTTCGAGCAGGCTGATTTACCACCCAAGGCGGGTGCGGCGGGATGATCGCATGTCACCGCACCGAAGTGGTGCGGCATGGCGCCGCACAACCACATAGCAAGCGAACAGACAATAAATTCCAGAAAATGAAATCCTATTGCGAAAACTATAAGTATCTGGTGATTTCTGCCATTTTTCGAAGCATTGTTGCAATCCGTCCACAGAAAAACATAACGTTCCTCTCATGAACGACTGCGGTGGCAGGTGAATCGCTTCCCTGCCTGCGCCAACAACAGGGAAACGCCATGACCATGCTCAAGAATCCGTCGACGAAATATCGCGCCTTTCCGACCCTCGCCATGCCGGACCGCACCTGGCCGTCGAAGACCATCACCCAGGCACCGATCTGGCTGAGTTCCGATCTGCGCGATGGCAACCAGTCGCTGATCGAGCCGATGGACGCGGCAAAGAAGATGCGTTTCTTCAAGACGCTGGTCGCGGTAGGCCTCAAGGAAATCGAGGTCGGCTTCCCCTCCGCCTCGCAGACTGATTTCGACTTCGTGCGCGAGCTGATTGACGGCGGGCATATCCCCGATGACGTGACCATCCAGGTGCTGACGCAGGCTCGCGAGGATCTGATTACCCGCACGTTCGAATCGCTCAAGGGCGCCAAGCAGGCCATCGTTCACTACTACAACGCCACCGCACCGAGTTTCCGCCGCATCGTCTTCAATCAGGACAAGGCCGGGGTGATCCAGATCGCGGTGAATGCCGGCCGGATCATCAAGCGCCTCGCCGAACAGAACCCCGAGACCGCCTGGCGCTTCGAGTATTCGCCGGAGATCTTCAGCTCCACCGAGCCGGAGTTCGCCGTCGAGGTGTGCAACGCGGTGGTCGAGGTATTTCAGCCGACCCCGGCGAACAAGCTCATTCTCAACCTGCCGGCCACGGTCGAGGCAGCCACGCCTAACGTCTACGCCGATCAGATCGAACACTTCTGCCGGAACATCGCGCGTCGCGACAGCGTGCTGGTCAGCCTGCACACCCACAACGACCGCGGCACCGGCGTGGCCGCCACCGAGCTGGGCCTGATGGCCGGCGCCGACCGTGTCGAGGGCTGCCTGTTCGGCAACGGCGAGCGCACCGGCAACGTCGACCTCGTCACCGTGGCGCTGAACCTCTACACCCAGGGCGTCGATCCGCAGCTGGACTTCTCCGACATCGATGCCGTGCGCAAGGTGGTCGAGGAATGCAATCAGCTGCCGGTCCACCCACGCCACCCCTACGTCGGCGATCTGGTGCATACCGCGTTTTCCGGCTCGCACCAGGATGCGATCCGCAAGGGCTTCTCGCAGCAGGACCCGAACGGCATCTGGGAAGTGCCCTACCTGCCGATCGATCCGGCCGACATTGGCCGCAGCTACGAGGCAGTGATCCGCGTCAACAGCCAGTCCGGCAAAGGCGGCATCACCTTCCTGCTCGAGCAGGAATACGGCATCAGCCTGCCGCGGCGCATGCAGATCGAGTTCAGCCAGGTGGTGCAGAAGGAAACCGATCGCCTGGGCCTGGAAATGAGCGCCAAGCAGATCTACGCGCTGCTGGAAGCGGAGTATCTGCAGGCGACTGCGCCGTACGCGCTCAAGGGCCATCGGCTGCAAGAGGAGAACGGCACCAGCGCGCTGGATGTCGAGGTGCTCGCCGATAACCAGTCGCAGCACTGGCGCGGCATCGGCAAGGGCCCGCTGGAAGCGCTGGTCGCCGCGCTGCCGGTCAAGCTGGAGATCATGGATTACCACGAGCACGCCATCGGCGCTGGCAGCAACGCCAAGGCCGCGGCCTACATCGAGGTACGTCTGGATGGCGAGCGCCCGCTGCATGGCATCGGCATCGACGAAAACATCACCACGGCGAGCATCCGCGCGCTGTTCAGTGCCTTGAACCGTGCCTTGCGCGAAGCCGGGACGAAAGCGGCCTGAAGCGAAACCGCACGATTACAAGGGATGCCAAGGCATCCCTTTTTTATCACTGCTACAGCGTCCGTCAGCAACCACAGCCACGCGCCGGCGGTCTACCCTGTTCACCAATCCTCGCCCCCTAACCCACCAGGAACTTCCCATGATCGATGCACAGGGCTATGCCGCCCAAGACCCCAACAGCCCGCTCGCACCTTACCGTTTCCAGCGCCGCTCGCCGGGCGAACACGATGTCGAGATCGAGATCCTGTTCTGCGGCGTGTGCCACTCCGACCTGCACACCGCACGTAACGAGTGGAATAACACCCTCTATCCCTCGGTCCCAGGGCACGAGATCGTCGGCCGCGTCAGCGCCGTCGGCTCGGCAGTGAGCACCTTCACGGTCGGTGATCTGGCCGGGGTCGGCTGCCTGGTCGACAGCTGTCGCAACTGCCCGTCCTGCGGCGAAGGACTGGAGCAGTACTGCGAAAACGGCTTCGTCGGCACCTACAACGGTCCGGCGTTCGGTGGCGGCGAAAACACCCTGGGCGGCTACTCGGACCGTATCGTGGTGGATGAGAAATACGTACTGCGCATCCGCCACACCGACAACCTGGCCGCCGTCGCACCGCTGCTGTGCGCAGGCATCACCACCTATTCGCCGCTTCGCCAGTGGAAGGTTGGCCCGGGACAGAAGGTCGGCGTGGTCGGCCTCGGCGGGCTCGGTCACATGGCCGTGAAGATCGCCAACGCCATGGGTGCCCGAGTGGTGCTGTTCACCACCTCGCCGGACAAGAAGGACGACGCCCTGCGCCTGGGTGCCTCGGAAGTGGTGGTGTCGAAGAACAAGGACGAGATGGCCGCACACGTCAACAGCTTCGATTTCATTCTCAACACCGTCGCCGCGCCACATAACCTCGACGCCTTCGTCAACCTGCTCAAACGCGACGCCACCATGACGCTGGTTGGCGCGCCGGCCTCGTCACATCCTTCGCCCAGCGTGTTCGGACTGATCTTCAAGCGTCGGCGCATCGCCGGCTCGCTGATCGGCGGCATCGCCGAGACGCAGGAAATGCTGGATTTCTGCGCCGAGCACGGCATCGTCGCGGATATCGAGATGATCCGCATGCAGGACATCAACCAGGCCTACGAGCGCATGCTCAAGAGCGACGTGAAGTACCGCTTCGTGATCGACATGGCAACGCTCACCGCAGCCTGAACGGACCAACACCTGCCCGCTCTCCGAACGAGAGCGGGGCAGCACGCCGTTCGTCTAAAAAATCACAACCGTTTGTTTTTATTGGTCTTTCTCTCAGCGCTGAGGGCTAATATGCCGCGCCGCATGGATGCGTTACTCGTTCGGTTGTCGAGAATGCCATGCGTCACTTCAGTCTTCTGCTGCTCCTTGTCTTCTGCGGTGCCGCCGCCCATGCCGACGCGCCGCGCACCTTTCGCGAAGCGAAAAAGCTAGCGTGGCAAATCCACGCCGAGCGCCCGGTGGATTTCTACTGCGGCTGCCGCTACCGCGGTAATCGCATCGACCTTGCCAGCTGCGGCTATGTACCGCGCAAACAGCCACAGCGCGCCGCTCGCGTGGAATGGGAGCATATCGTCCCAGCCTGGGTGATCGGCCATCAGCGGCGCTGCTGGCAACAGGGCGGACGCAAGCACTGCACCGCCAACGACCCGGTATTCAGCCGTGCCGAAGCCGATCTGCACAACCTGGTTCCGGTGGTCGGCGAGGTCAACGGCGACCGCAGCAATTTCGGTTTCGGCATGCTTCCCGCCCGCCCTGGGCAGTACGGCGCATGCCCCATGGTGGTGGATTTCAAGCAGCGCACGGCGATGCCGCCTGAACGCAGCCGCGGCGCTATCGCCCGCACCTACCTGTACATGAGCGAGCGTTACCAGCTACGCCTGTCCCGCCAGGATCGACGGCTCTACGAGCTGTGGAATCGCCGCTACCCAGTCAGTGAATGGGAGCGCTGGCGCAACCAGCGCGTTGCCTGCGCGCAGGGCAATGTCAACCATCATGTCGGGACCGTCAATCGGCAGCGTTGCACCGGCGACTTCGCCAGTCGCTGAGTCAGCCGGACAGCTTGTCGCCGTTCATCGGCAGCGGCATGCTGTGGGTTATCGATACCACTGCCAGGACGCCATGCAGAACAACGCGCTTTACGTCACCCTCGGCCTGATCGTGCTGCTGGCGCTCATCCTCTCTGGCATCCAGCCTTATGACCGTGCGACCTGGCTGCTGGAAGTCAGTCCGGTGCTGCTCGCCACCCCCGTGCTGCTGGCGACCCATCATCGTTTCCCGCTAACTCGCCTGCTCTACGTCCTGATCGCCTTCCATGCGCTGGTACTGATCCTCGGCGGCGCCTACACCTATGCCCGGGTTCCGCTGGGCTTCTGGGTCCAGGAGCTGTTCGACCTGCAGCGCAACCCCTACGACAAACTCGGCCATTTCATGCAGGGGCTGGTGCCGATGCTGGTGGCGCGCGAAATCCTGCTGCGGCAGCGCTACGTGACGCCTGGGGCGATGCTGAATTTCCTGGCTATCTGCGTGGCGTTGGCGATCAGTGCGTTCTACGAGTTGATCGAGTGGTGGGTAGCGCTGATCGCCGGTGGTGGTGCCACCGACTTCCTCGGTACCCAAGGCGATCCCTGGGACACGCAGTCGGACATGCTGCTGGCCTTACTCGGCGCCAGCGCGGTGCTGCTCGGCATCGATCGTCTGCAGGACCGGCAGATCGCCGTGCTCGAGACGCATAACAAGCCCGAAGGCTGATCGCCATGCCCTACCGCCTCGGCGCCGACGCACTGCTGATCCTACATCTGGGATTCGTGCTGTTTGCCCTGTTCGGCGGACTGCTGGTGGCGCGCTGGCGCGGCTTGCTGCCGATTCATCTGCTGGCGATGGGCTGGGCGATCTACGTCGAGCTGGCCGACCGCGGTTGCCCCCTTACCTACTGGGAACAGGCGCTACGCCAGCTGGCTGGCGAGACGGGCTACAGCGAAGGATTCATCGAACACTACGTGCTGCCGCTGCTTTATCCAGACTGGCTGACGCTGCCGGTGCAATACGTGTTGGCCGGCGTGGTGCTGATCATCAATGTGCTGGTTTACGCGTGGGTCTGGCAGCGCAGACGCCGGCCGCGCGACGCATCCACCGAACACGCCCGCTCGTTGCACGCTCCGGTCGAACAGCCTGCCGCTCAACCGCAAAGAGCGCCTTGCTGGGCGCTCTACCGGATCGATGACAACGGCAACGAAGTGGAAATGCACCGTTTCAGCGATTACCGCGCAGCCGAACAGGCGATGCATGACTACGAACAGCGCGGTCACAAGCACGCCTATCTGCTGCGCGAGGTGCACTAGCGCCGCAGTTTACCTTCGCGGCGCCGCGTCAGAGCTGTAACTCGAAGGCGTCGCCGTCGTGATAGGCCGGGAAGCGCTCACGGAACGCTGCCAGATCGCGCGCACGCAACGTGCAACGCAGAACGCCGTCGCGCTCGCCGGCATCAAGGAGGGTATCGCCCTTGAAATCCAGCACCTGGCTGTCGCCACTGTAGGCGTGTCCCTTGCCATCCTCGCCGATACGGTTGACCGCAGCGACGAAACACAGATTCTCGATCGCGCGCGCCGGCAGCAGACGGCTCCACGCATCACGGCGGGCAGCCGGCCAGTTGGCGGTGTACAGCAGCAGGTCGGTACCGTGCGGGTCGCGACTCCAGACCGGGAAGCGCAGGTCGTAACAGATAAGCGGACGCACCCGCCAGCCGTTCAGCTCGAATACTGCCTGCTGAGCCCCCGGCGTGTAATGCCGATGCTCGCCGGCCATGCGGAACAGGTGGCGCTTGTCGTAATGCAGCATCTGGCCATCAGGACGCGCCCAGAGCAGGCGGTTGCGATGGCTGCCATCGGCGGCCTCGACGATCAGGCTACCGGTCACCACCGCATCGAGCCGTATCGCCTGCTCACGCAGCCATGCGTAACTCGGCCCCTCCTCCGGCTCGGCCAGCGCCGCCGCCTCCATCGAGAAACCGGTGGTGAACATCTCTGGAAGGATGACCAGATCGGCGCCGCGGGCCTGCTCCAGCATGGCGGCGAAGCGCTCACGGTTGGCCGGCGCGTCCTGCCAGACCAACGAGGTCTGGACCAGCGCCAGTTCGAGATCGGGCAGGTTGTTCAGATCGCGCATAGTCGTTCCGCCGCCTGACGCAGCGTCTCCTCTCGTTTGGCAAAGCAGAAGCGCACCAGCCGCAGCCCCTGCGGCGGCCGCTGGTAGAACACCGAAATCGGGATGCTGGCCACGCCGTGCTCGCGGGTGAGCCACTGGGCCATCGCCACGTCGTCAAGGTCCGGACGAATGGCCGAATAGTCGATCAGCTGAAAATAGGTACCCGCGGCCCGCTCGAATCGCAGGCGCGAGCCGGCCAGCAGGTCGCAGAACAGATCGCGCTTGGCCTGGTAGAACGCCGGCAATTCGACGATGTGTTCGGGATGCCCGGCCATGAAATCGGCCAGCGCCCACTGCAACGGCGTCACTGCGGTGAAACTGACGTACTGATGCACTTTGCGCAGCTCGTCCGTCAGCGCCGGCGGTGCCACTACATAGCCGGTCTTCCAGCCGGTAACGTGATAGGTCTTGCCGAACGA
>Ga0172382_10002017_pt1 | contig 34844 bp, 40 predicted proteins | sample Leawel138RmetaG_FD_122245 | JGI IMG/M metagenome (GOLD analysis project Ga0172382, IMG submission 122245) | Leachate microbial communities from a municipal landfill in Southern Ontario, Canada - Leachate well 138R metaG | ecosystem: Engineered > Solid waste > Landfill > Unclassified | place...
GGCGGACGTGACCGCCGGCGAAGTGGTCAACACGGCCACGGCAACCGGCACGCCGCCGAGCACGCCCGGCAACCCGACGCCGCCGCCGGTCACCACGCCGCCGAGCACGGTGACTTCGCCGGTTATCTCCCCCACCCGCCCGCCATCGCCGGTAACGGTGCCCGCCGATCACCCAGCCGCCTTGCTGCTGCTCGCCGGCGTCTTCTTGTTGCTCGCCGGCACGCGGCTCAGAAGGAGCTAAGGCGTGATGGCCCGCCCCCAAGACTTGGCTATCAGATGGCGCCGCTCGCAAGGCGAAACCACCTACCTGATCAGCGGGGTGGTGCTCCTGCGCGGCGCCGCAGTGGTCGGCTGGAAGGATGAGCTGCGCGATGCAGCCGAGGAAGCGCCCGGCACCATCGCAGTTGATTTGACTGGCGCTGCCTGGGTCATCGACCCCACGACCGACCCGCCCGAATGGCGGGAGAAAGAGCTGTAGGGCGAAGGATCGCCCGCAGGCGGGGCAGGCTCGTAGAGCTGCCCCGCTTTTTTTTTGCCCTCAGACCGCCGTAGCGGCTCGCCACGGCGCATCCCGTCGCGCCGGCGGGGTTGGGGCCACCCGAGCGCACAAGGCCCGCAACGCGCCCCAAAACCTCCTTTTTGGCGTACTCATGGCCTGAGAAGTGCACGCCCTTGTTGTCTTGCGATGCGCAGGGCCTCCGGCTTCGAGCTGGCCTTTTGCGGCCGCTTGCGGCCGCCGCCGGCGCGCAGCGACGGAAGCGAAAGCGATACCCCAATAAGGGGGATTAGTACAGCGGACACTTAACGCTCAAAAGCCAGACAGATAAGCGCGAGAGTGCAGCACTTATCCACAGCGCCGGCGCTCGCCTGGCTACTTGGCCAGCCCAAAAGCCGCCCAGCGCGGGCCTCCCTGGCGCTTGGGTGCGCCGGGCAATGCGTTGAATGGTCTATTTCGAGCTGTGCGGGCCGTGGCAGGGCGCGAAAGCGCCTGCCTGCCCACGACCGCCCGTAGCCTGCTCGGGGCCTGTGGGGCGTCTAGCGGACGCCTAGGAGCTTTTTGATACGGGCGATGTGCTCGCCGGCCGACGTAGGCCCATCGCGGCCCGGCGGTGCTTGCCCCTGCTTGTCGCTCGCGCCGGTTCTTGCCGACGTGGCGGCCGGCGGAACCGGCATGGGTCCGGTCGGCCGCGGGTCGCGCTGCATGGCGCGACTGTTCGACTTGCTGATGTTGCCGACCAGGTTCTCGACCACCGCCTTTGCGGCTTCGGCTTTTCGCCGGCGGCGGTCGGCGCGAACCGCCGACCAAACGCCAAGCAGCTTGTAGAGCTTTTCCGTGACGAACTTCAGGCCGGGGGCTTCGCGGCAGCCGGCTATCGTTGCCCGCTTCCAGCGCACGCAGCGGATCAGTCCGGCCTCGGCCAGCGTCTCGGCCGCCCGCTGGGTGCGCTTGCTGGACCGAGCGCCTGGCACCAGCTCGCCGAAAGCGTATCGGTCCAGGTCATCCCAGCGCTTGCGCTCCCACAACCCGCCGACCGGCCTTGCGACCAGCCCGCTCGACACGTCGGCCGATACGAGCATGGCGCACAGCAGCGCGATCGCGTTCGATCCGCCATCGCTGCGCTTCTCCCGCTGGCGGGCCTTGCCGCCGGCGGACGTGCCATACAGGAGCGCTTGATAAAGGTGGCCGTGCGGATCGTCCTGCGCTGCCTCAAGCCGGGCCAACGCCCGCTCAATGCAAGGTATCCACGACAACCCCTCGGGCCGCTCCCAGCGCAGCGCGTGCAACGCACGCGCCTGGTCGGGCGTGGCGGCAGCGGTTACGGCTGTGCTTTGGGCCATTGCCCGCCCTCTGCGCCGGATCGGCGTGGGGCTGGGCTGAACGGTGGTCTACGCACCTAGCTTGTCCTCTACGCGATGATGTTGCACCGCTGGTCAAGCAGGGATAAGATGCAGTCACGTTTCGCGTGGTCTGCTGCCTTAGCCCTTCCCTGCTTGGCCAGTCCTCTTAAAGCCCTCGGTGTTAGCGCACCGGGGGCTTTTCATTTGCGGACGATGATAGCGGATGAAAGAAGAACGGTCACGACATCCGGACGACGGCTTTCCGCGCTTGTCCGACCGGCACGCCCACGGCCCTACAGACCGCTCTGAATTCCGCAGCGTCAGCCTGGTCTAGCAGCCACGCTCGGACGCGCTCGCAAGCTTCCGCGTCCTCGCCCTCACCCTCGTACACCGCCAACCACTGCGCGGCGATGTGCAGGTCATCCGTCGCCGGTCGCTTGATCATTACTCCAGCCCCTTTTCTCGCGCCTCGCGCAGATAGTTGTAAAGCGTGGCGCGGCCGATCCCGTAGCGCTTGGCCACGGATGTAGCGGTCACACTCGGGTCGCGCAGGAGCACGCGGATTTCGTGCACCTGGTCATCGGTCAGTGCCTTGGGCCGGCCGCCGTAGCGCCCACGTCGCCGGGCCGCTTCCAGCCCGGCCTGGGTGCGCTCGATCAGCAAGCGCCGCTCGTACTCGGCGAAGACCGCGCAAATCTGAAAGAACATATTTCCGGCGGCCGTGCGGGTGTCGATGCTCTCGGTCAGCGACACGAACTGCACGCCCCGACTCTTGAGGTCTTCGACGATCCGAATCAGGTCGCTCACCGATCCGCCAAGGCGATCCAGTCGCCAGACGGCCAGCGTGTCGCCCTCGCGCAGCATCTCAAGGGCTTTTTCCAGCTCCACCGCGCCCTTCTTGGCGCGGCGTGGCCCCGCCCTGCTCACCTGGTCGAGATAGATCCGTTCACAACCGGCGCGCTTGAGCGCATCGACCTGCAAGGCCAGCTCCTGGTCGTCCTTGGACTTGCGGCCGTAGCCGATGACCATTCCCACGCCTGGGATCATCCCGGTTCCGGGATCGAGCGGATCGCGGGCCATGGCTCAGGACAACTTGACTTCGATCAGGCCGCCTTCGCGGCCTTCGACCAGGGCATACAGGTTCACGTCGCGCACCGTGTACTGCCCCCCTGGACCGCCCCGGATGACATAGCCCGTTCCATCGGGGCCGTCGCGGGCGATTTCGACCGGGAACGGGAACTGCCCCTGCTCCTTCGCCCACTGGTTTTGATAGCTGTACTTGCTCGACCTCTTGATCTTCGCGTAGAGCTGCGTCGCCATGGCTGGAACCCTCCTTTGTGTGGATACCATTTTCAGGACACTGCAAAGTGTACGGGATTGTAGACGCTTTGCAACCTGTATCCGCTAACAGACTCCCCGGTTTGATCCTTGTTCAGAAAACGGTCGTTTTGCGGAATACCATCGAAAGCCCCCACTCGGAAGGCTCCCGCATGAAAGGCTTTTTCCTCCCGTTCCTCCTGCTCGCCGCCGTCCTCGGCCTGGGCACCGCCCAAGCCGCCAGCTCGGCCGAAGCCGCCACGGCAAACACCCGCACCTACGACGTTCCGCAGGCGCAGGCGTACGACGCTGTACTGCGGGCGCTTGGCCAGCTCGGCATGACCATCGAATCGAGCAACCCCGCCGGCGGCTACGTCAAATCGACCACGGCGACCGTGGGCCTCGTGACTACCCTGGAAATTACGAACGTCTACGTGCAGCCGAACGGCGACGGTTCTTCGGTTCGCATCGAGCGGCTGAAAGGTAAGCTGCGCAAGCCGAAGCCGGACACCAACCCCGCACCCATCGCGGCCTTCTTCGCCGCCCTCGATCAGCAAATCAACAGCCGGGCCGCCGCATCAAATTGACGGCGAGAAAGCGCCCTCTCAAAAAAGCTGGCCAGTGGTGCCGAACGGGGTGAAAGCAACCCAGTAGATCGGGCAGCACCGCCAGCGGCCGCCGTCGCGTGGCCACGGAAACCCATCACGCCACACGCCAGCCCGAAGCGGTTGTACTGACGTTGCGTAGTGGCCCCGTTTCCCGTCTACCTGGTACTCCATCCAGCTTTCGCCATCGTCATCGATCCCGCTGCTCAGCACGAGGATTTCGCGCGGGTGGGTGCATCCGACCTCGCGTAGCCAGGTCATCGGTTGCGGCAGGCGGCCAGCATCCATCACGCCCTACCCCACTGCTCCGGGAACTCGATTTCATCCCACGCTTTCGCGCCGCACTGGTACGTGCCCCCGATGGCCTGCCAGACGTGCCCACGCACGTCCACGGCCAGCACTCCGGGCCGCTCGTGCTGCGGGTCGCGCAGCCGGTCCTTCCAGCCGTAAACCTCACCATTCCAGACCAGCACGACGCCGGTCAGCATGTGCTGGGGGTTGGCAGTGCGCCAGGTCATCGCGGCCTCGATGGCGGTTTGTGCGTCCACGGTCAGCCCTCGCAGTCCAGCAGCTCGGCCGCATCCGAGATGTAGGGCACCCAGCTACCCAAGCGAGCCAGCGCCTCGGCCATCGTGTAGCCCGCCTCTTTCAGCCAGTCGGCCCGGTTGAGCACGAAAGCGGCTGCCAGCTGCTCACCAGTCGAAAGCACGCCCCACTCCCCCGCCTTGGCTTGCCTCGCGGCGCTGAGGATTTGTTCTGTCGGGTCCATAGTCAGCTCTCCATTTACTCACTGACCGACAGGGCCTTAGCTTCCTGCCGATCCGCCTCGATCACCGCGGCCTCGATGGCCGCTGTAACCCCGCCGTGCAGCTTCTCCAGGCGCTCTAGCGCCTCTTTGGCCTCCGGGCTACGGACCACCACGGTCACGGCCCGGCCGCTCGCGACATACCGCGCTTGCCGTTCGGCCCCGCTGTCTACCGGCTTCGACCAGGTGACGCCGCCGCCAAGCGTCGCGATCACTTCGCGCTGCGGCAAGTTCTGCATCGCTCCACCTACCGCCATTGCATAGATCCCGGTTTGGTCATTGCGCACCAGCGCCCCGCAGCCCCGCCCCGTGTCCACTTCCCCAACAACCCGCCACCCCGCCGGCAGACCCGCCGGCAGAAGGTAAAGGCTCGGCTTTCCCGGCTTCTTAACTCGTATCTTCTTGCTCATTTCTCCAGCTCCATTGCTTTTTCGTAGTCCGCCTGGCTGACCTCGTTTCCATCGTCATCCAGGTACCTCGTGTCGACGCCTTCCGGGCTGACCTCGAAGGTTTCCGGGGTTCCGCTCACCGAGTCAACTCCCTTGATCTCGATCAGGGGCGGATTGCCTTCGCCGAGCTGAAATTCGGCGTCAGCCGCCCAAGCCGCCAGCATCGAGCTATCGAAATAGTCCGCGCCTGTGCCCGAATTCACGGCTTTCTTGAAGCGCACGCCCAGGAACTCGCCAATCTCGCGGATTCCCACAGTATTAACAGTCCGTACCTTGATCATTGCTTCACCCCTTCCTCGCTGTTCAGGATCGCCAGCACCTCTACGGCCGTGTAAGTGGTTGGGTCGTCCATCCTGTCGCCCCATGCTTCAAGACTCCCGCTCTCGTGCCACTCGTTCAGCCACGCCGCTTGATCCGGCGTCAAAGCGTAGACCTCAAGCAAGTCCTGGTTCGGGTCGTCCTCAATCTCGACTTCAATAGCGGATCGCAGGCCAATATCCGTATCAAACGTCTTGATCGCCGCCGCATGGCTTGCGGCTTCACCGATCCACTGGAGGAATCCGGCTCCACAGTCAAAAATCGCAACGTGGGTGGTGGGGTCAGTCATCACCCGACTCTCCAAGATGGCCCGCTCCCGTGGACGGCAGCAAGGAATCCCCTTGCCGCCGCACGTTGAAGTACAAGCCCGCCTCTTTCAGTACGTCGAAAACCTGCTGGTCGAACTCGTTACGGAGCCAGAACCCCCGGCTGCGCCCGTCGTGGATCGCCTCGCACTTCTGCGCCAGCTCGCGCAACGTACCGTTGAGCGCCATCGCCCCAAGCTCAGGCCCCCGCTCGTACCCCATGACCAGGGCGGCAAGCCGCGGGTTCACCTGGTCCACGCTCACCCCGAAAACATCAAGGCCGTAGGTTTCAATGCTCATTGTCGTCTCCCCACGGATAACCCATTTCGATCAGCGCGCGCCGGACTACTACCACGTCACCCTCCACGTCGATTCCGGCGTAGATTCTTTCCAAAAGAGCCTCATAGGCTGCTGGTTTCAGGACCATATCGCCGACCGTCCTCCAGTGCAGTCGCCCATCTTCATCCTTGATCGAGTAGCGGACGGGGTTAGCTCCAGTCGTTTCGGCCCTAAGCCGGAAGTCTTCCCCTTCCTGATACACCGCCACCCCTTTTCCAGCCAACCAGGACTTGCCCAAAAACCGGATGAACGGCCCCGTCTTGGTCGCGCTCATGACAGCACCCCCGGAGTGATTTCGCCCGGCGCAGCAAAGACCGTCGCCACCGTGTGCAGGCGCGGTTCACCCGTCTGTCCGTTGGCCAACGGCTGGCCCTTGGCGATCACCTGCACGTCGTGGAACGTCTTATTCCCCTGAGTGGCGTTCGGATTCATCGGCCGCACCCATGCCTTGTTGATCGACCATCCTGCTGCGTTCCCGACCGGCATCCCCTTTAGCGCCGAGTTCCAGAAGGCGCACCCGTCCCGGCCCTCGATCTGCTCCGCGGTGGCTTTCAGGTGCTTGTCGGCACCCATATATCCCGCCCCGTAAACCCTCACCTCGAATTGCTTTTCCATGTCGCTCTCCTGGTCGTTTGGTGTGGAACCGTGGGCCTCTCCCCACGGCTCCATTATAGCGCGTCACTTGTGACGCTTGCAACAAAAATAAGCTAGTCGATAGCCCCGAAAATTGCCCGCGATTCAGCATGTTGTGCCGCGTAGTCTCGGAGTGCGTAGTAGCCGTCCGCCAGACTTGCACCCTTTGGCGTATGAGCCATTTTCTGAGCCAGCGCCCCGATGGTGAACAGGGTTGCCACGATCCCGACCGCTTCGCTCCCCATCTCGCCGCGCCAACCGTTGCTATCCACCCCGACCGCCCAGGTCTTGCCCGCATCACTCGGAGCCATGAAAAAGCCGCCGTTGTCCAGGGTGAAGTAATCCCAATATCCGCCGTCGTATTCGTTGCAAAGCCAGCGCATGACCCCGTACAGCGTCGATTCCGCCAGCACGTAACCGCGCCCGAAGAACTTGGGCAGAAACTCCAACCGCTCCCCGATCGCGCACACCGTCGCCGTAATGACCGGCTCGCTTTCCTCGCCCCACTCCCCCACTTCCTTTTTGGCGTTTTCATCGCTGTTGATGGTGGCAGTTCCGTTCATGTGCTTGCTCCTTCGCTGTGAATGGCCGCCTCCGGCCGTTGGCGCTTGGCCGCACGGGGTCAAGGGCGGCTTGCACCCGTAGGGCCGAAACGCAGTGGAGGACGTGCGTAGCACGTTGCAGGCCGACCGCCCGTGCGAGACTGCGACAACATGAGGGACGGGGGTGGACAGGAACGGGAGCAATGGGCGGGACTGTCACCCTGAGCGCAGCGAAAAAGGCTCTTGCTCTTGATCTTGCTGGGCCGGGCATTGCGCCCGGCCCTTACGCCGGATTGAAGCCGAATGGCCGAGACTTGCTTGCAAGGCTCGGTTTACGAAAGCCGGTTGCCGCGTAGCGGCCGTCCAGCTCACGCCAAAAACGAAACACGAACCGCTTAAACGAGGTCTTCCAACCCCACACCAGCCAACGGATACTCAAACCGCCTGAATCCTGATTTTGCTGCCGCTTCCTCTGGTTCCGCTTCTGTCTTTTCTGATGCACTTGCCGATGTTCTTGGAACAATGACGATCCTTCCAGAAACCGAAACCCCTGGGCGAATTTCCAGCACCATGCCCTTTTCGTCTTTCGTTGGGAAAGCAGCCCCGACCGTTGTCCATCCAGTCCTCGGGTTATCTTCTGGCCCAAATTGATACGGGATCATTGCCAGGTACACCTGATTTTTTTTCGATTCGTTGCTCACGATGTTTTCTCCTGTTACGTCGTCAGAATCGGCTCGCCATCCTCGCCGGTCTTATAGGTCTTCTTGCACTTCGGATAGCCGGTACAGCCCCAAAAATCCCAGCCCCGACCCTTGGGGTCTTTTTCAGCGGTCAGAACCTTGTGCTGCAACGACTTGCCACACTCGCCACACTTGAACGGCGACTCCGCGCCCTGCCCTGCCTTTGAGCTGGTGCCACTTGCGGCAGTCCCGTCCGCCCGTCCCGCCTGCCGCTCGCCCGGCTTGCCATCGGCATCGGGCAAGGTCACTTTGCAATCGGGATAGCCGCTACAGCCCCAGAACGGCCCATTGCGCCCGGTCCGCCGGCGCAGGGGCTTGCCGCACTCAGGGCACGGGCAGGAATCGGCCGGCGCAAGCCGGCCGATCTTTGCCCCGAGCTTTTCATCGGCTCCCGCGACCACCGCGGTATAGGTCTTGCGGCCCTCGGCCACTTCGTCGAGGTCTTGCTCCAGCTCGCGGGTGTAGTCCAGCTCGATGAAGTCGAAGGTGCCCACCAGGGCATCGACGATCTGCTCTGCGACCGGGCTTGCCGACAGGAAGCCCTTTTTGTCCTCGGCGATGTACTCACGCCGGCTGATGTTGTCCAGGATGGCCGCGTAGGTCGCCGGCCGGCCGATGCCCTTGGCTTCCAGCTCTTTGACCAGGGTCGCCAGCGTGTAGCGCTTGGGGGCCTTGGTCGTCTTTGTGAGCACTTCGCCCTGCTCCATCGTGACGGTCTGGCCTTCTTGCAGGACCGGCACCGGGTTGCTCGATTCGGCTTCCTCGTCGTCCTCGCCGTCGTCGTACAGCGCTTTCCAGCCCGGATCGGTGAGGGTGCGACCCTTGGCCGCGAACGCGGCCGTGCCGCCGCCCACCAGCTCGATGCTGGTGAAGGTGGCCGCCCGCGTGGCGAACGTCGCCTCGGCGAGCTGTGAAGCCACCGCCCGCGCCCAAATGAGCCGATACAGGGCCTTCTCCTGCTCGTTCTCGCCCGCCTCGGTGTCCTCGATGGAGCTGGGCCGGATCGCTTCGTGGGCCTCCTGCGCGTTGCCCTTGGCCTTCCAGCGCCGGCGCTTGTCGGCGAGCGGCAGCCCGTTTGCCTGGGCATAGGCCGCGATGGCCTCGCAGGCTTCATCGCTCAGGTTCGGCGAGTCGGTGCGCATGTAGGTGATTGCGCCCTGCTCGTAGAGTCGCTGCGCGACCTCCATGGTCTGCTTGGGCTTGAGCTTCAAGGCCGCCTGGGCGGCCTGTTGGAGTGTGGACGTGGTGAACGGTGCCGGCGGTGCTGCGGTGCTGGTGCCGTCCTGGAAGCTCTCGACCCGGAGCTGACGCACGGCCGCGGCCTCGGCCGCCAGCTCGGCATCGAGCTGGTATTCGGCCCCGTCCGGCAAGACCGGCTCCCATGTGGCTTTCCAGACCGGCGTGCCGGCGCTCAGGGCAGCCCCGTAGTGCGTCGTCGGGGTGAAGGCCCGGATCGCTCGCTCTCGCTCGACCACCAGGCGCACCGCCGGACTCTGGACGCGCCCAGCCGATAGCCGGGTGCCCACTTTGTCGGACAGGGCCGGACTGACCCTGTAGCCCACGAGACGATCCAGCACGCGGCGAGCTTCCTGCGCGTGGACCAGGTTCATGTCGATGGCACGGGGAGCCGCCACGGCCGCCTTGACGGCCTTCTCGGTGATTTCGCCGTAGGTGATGCGCTCGCGCTTCTTGAGCTTGAGCGCCTCGGCGACGTGCCAAGCAATCGCCTCGCCCTCGCGGTCCGGGTCGGTGGCCAGCAGGACGCGATCCACCCCGGCCGCAGCCTTCTTGAGCTGGGCAACGGTCTTCTTCGCCCGGTCGTCGTCGGTGACGTACTGAGGCCGGTAGTCCGGGCTGCTAACGCCCAGCTCGCGTTCGGGTAGATCCCGGATGTGGCCGAACGAGGCCAGCACGGTGTACCCGGCTCCCAAGATGCTTTCGAGCTTCTTGCGCTTGCCGGGGCTTTCGATGATGAGAAGGGTTTTCATGGTTCAGTCCTCAGCGCGACAGGCCGCGCCCGCCTTTGTTCCGTCCGGCGGTCAGTCCCACCGCCGCCGCCAGCGTGGCCACGTCCTTTTCGGCCTCGCGTACCTGGTCGCGTTCCTCGCGTCCGTCCTTGTCCCGCTTCTGCTCGCGGGTCTTCTGCTGCTGTTGGTCGTGCTTCACCTGTTCCTTGGGCTGCTGGTCGCTGCGGTCCTGCTCGTCCACCTCGACGTTCGCCTTTTGCCGCTGCTCGGCGTAGTTGCCCCGGATGCCGCCATCGGCCCCGCTCAGGGCGTGCTCGACCTGGGCCTGATGGTCGCGGACGTTCTGAGCAACCCGCTCGGCGTCGGTGCCCAGCCGCATCGCGTCCTCCAGGCGGCGGCGGTCGGCGATCAACATGCTTTCGGCCATGGATTTCGCGAGCGCGGCCTTGCCGTGCTCCTTGGCCCAATCGTTCCAATCCGAGCCGTTGGAATCCACGCCAAACGCGGGGATGGCAGCGTGCCCGCCGACCGCCTTTGCGGCGGCCTTGGCCGACTCGACGCCGGGGTTCCGGTGGCCTTGGGCCTCGCGCCGGTGGTCGTTGTCACCGGCGATGACGATGGGCCGCTCCGGCCACTTCTCGCGGATCGCCTGGGCGACGTGTCCGACGTTGCCCTCGGTGAACGCGGTCACGGCCATGGCCCCGGTGGCCCGGTGGATCGTCTCCATGGTGGCCCAGCCCTCGCCGATGACGATGGGGCCGGATTCGGTCTGCCCGTGGATGTGCATCGCCCCTTGCATCTTGGCTCCGGCGGCGAAGCCCTTGGCCCCGCCCCGCCCGATCCACTGGACGGTCTGCACGTTGCCCTCGATGTCAGTCGCCGGGACGATCAGGTTTCCACGCTGGTCCTGCTTGATGCCAGGATCAAGCGCCACGCCGGCGAGGTCTTTCGCCGCGAGGTAGGCGTGGGTTGGATCGGCCGGGGTGTAGTCCTTGCCGGCCTTGAGCGCTTCGCCCAGCTCCACGGCCCTTTCCGCGTAGCGCGCTTCGCGCTCTCGCTCCTTCTGCGCCATGCGCTCCTGGTGCTCTTTCTCCAGCTCCGACCGCTGCACGTCGCCGACCGTCTGACTGGTGCCGCTCCACTTCCAGTTTTCCTTGAGGCCGGTCTTGTAGTTCTGGATGCTGGCCGCAGGGTGGCCGTCACTCCAGGCCATATAGCTCCCGGAGACTTCCTTGCCCTTGTCGCCCTCGACCGGCACGCGCTGGCGGGTGCCGTCCATGACGGGCAGGCCCTCGATCTGGAGGCCCGCGGCCCGCAGTGCGGCCGCCAGCTCCACGGCCGGGCTTTCCTGCTGGATGGCCGGCTTCTCGATCCACTTCGTGAGGCCGCCAAGGTCGGTTCCTTCCGGTGCGTACCAGCTTCGGGCCTCGCGGTCCCAGCGTGCGCCCTGGGCCTTGGCTTGGTTTTTCTCGGCATAGGGCACGTTGAGCCACGTCCTTTCCATTGCCTTTTCTCCGTTTTCGACCAGGACCGGCCGGGGGTCTTGTTCTTGCCGGGTCTGTGCTTGTGCTTGCCGGCTCTCGCGCAAGGCGTCCGCCGCTTTGTGCCACTGCTCGACCGCCTCTTGCCTCTTTGCCCTGGCGGCGTTTACGCCCTCGTCCTCGTGCTTGAGCTGGTAGCGCGCATCGCCTGCTTTGTCCTTGCCGTAGACGCGCACCAGCTCCGCGCTGAATGCTTCATCGGCCTCGATGGCCTTGGCATTTAGCGCAATGACTTGATCGCGTTCGGGGTCTGGCAGGAAGAACGGCCCGATCTGCGCGCCGGGCTTGGCCTTTTCCTCGATCTCGGAGATCAGTTGATCCTGTCGTTCCTTGTTCACGCCCTGGGCTTGCCAAATGGCCCTCAGCTTGGCTTCTGGATCGTTGCGTTCCGGGGCTGGCACCTTGCCCCTGGCGGCGTCGTAGCGCGCCACCTCGGCGGCTTCTTCCCGGAGCTTTTCCGGGTTTCCAGACACCAGCTCCAGCGGTTTCGAGTCGGGCGCGTAGATCGGTTCCAAGCCCCGCGACTGGCGCTTTTCGTCGGCCCATTGCTCGGCTTTGAGATTGATCAGGCTGGCGATCTGTTCGGGATCGGCGTCTCGGCCGTCCAGGTCGGCCACGGTGGTATCGCCAAGCGTGAGCGCGGCATACCGGCGCTGCTCGGGATCGGCGGTGTAGCCAACCTGCAAGTTGCGCTCGCCGTTGGGGGTGGTTTCGGTTCCCAGCGGCCCAACGCCCTCGAAGGTCCGTCGTACTGCATCCATCCGGCCGGGCTGGTGAAGCCCGGAATAGGCCATTTCCCAGCCGTGGTTCTCGATCAGCGCTTGCAGGGTCTTGTCGGAGTAATGGGCCTCGGTCCCAATCCCGACCGTCTTTTCGCCGCTTCGCTGAATGGTGCCCTTGTCGCTGTAAACCAGCGTTTCGAGCAAGTCGCCTCCTTGCGGCGCGATCTTGTCAGTCTGAATTCGGTATCGGACATTCCCGCTATTGGTGGGTTGAGCATCAATTACCATCCCTTCGACTGTCCCGACAGATAGCGGATCGCCCTTGTCATACGCTGTAAACGTCACGCGCTCCCCGATCCGGATCGGCTCCTGCTCGATCTCGTTTTCGTGCTCTAGCTCCAGGTCCCAGCCCATGACCATTTCGGTGATTTTCTGAGCGTCGGCGCTGGCCCTGAAAATTTCCTGCGGGTCTTCTTGCAGGGCCTTGATCCAGCTCCCGACGTAGGCGGCGTGCTGCTCTGGATCGTGGCCCAGCCCGATTTGCTGACCGATCATCAAGCTGGCGATTTCGGCGCGCAGCTCCTCTTTTGCATAGCCTTGCGATCCGAACGGGTTGGTCAGGTCGCGATCCAGCCTCGACTTGTGGCCGGTGGAGTGCCCCAGCTCGTGCATGGCCGTCGCGTAGTAGCTGTCCATGTCCTTGAACTGCTCGACGGTCGGCAGAACGATTTTGTCCTCCCGCGGGCTGTAGTAGGCGCGATCACCGGCCCGGTGCTGAATCGGCACGCCCGAGCCGGCCATGATCCGTTCGGCCTGCGCGTGGCGCGGCCCCGGTTCGCTGCGCTCCGGGCGCACCAGCTCCGGCAGTCCGTCGATCTGCGAGGCGTTGAAGACGGTAAAGCGCTTCATGATCGGCGACATGAGCGTTACGTCGGTGTACTTCTGCTTCCCGTCTTCGCCCTTGACCGGCCGGCCCTGGTCGTCCTTTTCAGGGACACGGCCCGACGTGGAAAAGTAGACGAGCTGCACGCCCTTTTCGCCCTTGCGCACTTGCGCACCCATGGCCTCGGCCTGCTTGTAGGTCAGCCACCGCGGATCGTCATGGTGGGAAAACATCCCCAACCAGACGGAGTTAAAGCCCCGATAGGCTTTGCCGGTCTGCGCGTTGTAGGGCGCGGACAGCTCGCCCGGTTCCCACGGCTTTTGCCAGGGCGCTGTGCCCTCTTGCAGTCGCTTGATGATTTCCGCCGCGACCTGCTCGGCGTACTCTTTATTCGTTGCCATGGCCGACCGTCTCCATCGTGTACGGGTCATCCATCGCGGCGTCCACGTCGCTTTCGCTCAGGGCGGTTTCGCGGAAGAAACCGGCCGCATCCGCCGCCTCGGGATCGAGTGCGGTGGCCACGCCTGGGATCGCCTGCGCGTGCGGGTCAAGGGTCACAATCGGCTTGGGGGTGTTCATGGGGTTGCTCTCCGGGTTGGTCATGTAAACAACGGGATCGGCCGCATAGACATGGGCCGGCCCGATCTGAGGCCGCGACTGGTAGGCGCGGTAATACTTGGCGACGTAGCCATTGGCATAGCCGCGGGTGAATGAGCCGGTGTTGTAGGCCGATAGCGCTTTCTGGAGCGCGTGCTGATCGCTCTCGGCGCTCGCGCTGGCCCGCTCGTAGGTTTCGCTGAGGATGTAGGCCCCCAGCTTGATGTTCGTGCAGGGGTCGAAGGCTTGGGCAAGGCTGGCTCCCAGCCGGTCCAGGTTCCGGCTGTTGACCTGCATCAGCCCCACGTCCACCGAAGCCCCGTTCTTGATTTCGAGCATGGCCAGGCGTACCGCCTCGGTCAGCTCGTCGGCGCGGATGCGTTGCGCCGTGCCATCGCTGCGGTTGCTGTTGAGTGCCAGCGGATCGCCCGCCGATTCGACCTGGATGATCGCGGCCACGGTATCGACGTGGACGTTCGGCGCGCAGGCTTCGATGAACGCGGGATCTAGGAAAATCACGGCCAGGTGCCTTTGACCCAGACCGGCTCGGCCACGTCGCGCACCCAGCCAAGTTCGATGCTCCCGAAGTAGCGCGAGTCGAAGCTATAGGGCGAGTAGCCGGACACCACCCACGCCCTGCCCTCGGGCACCACACTGACCGACGCATCGAGCGGCACCGGCATGATGTCGCCGTGCCCGTCACGCTCCAGCGCCACGCTGTGTTCGATGACCTCGCCATTGACCAGCAAGCCCCAAGGGGTGCGCGTGACAGCATCGCCGGGCAGCGCCACCACCGGCTTGAATAGCGGTTCGATGTTGCCGGGGCACCAGCCATCGCGCAGGTAGCCGCGGTTCTGGGCCTCCAGAAAAACGCCCTCGGCCGGCGGGCAAAAGTGCACGACTTGCCCGCGCTGCAATCCCGTCTCGGGGATCGGTGACAGCTTCCAGATTCCCATGGGCAGGCTGGCCGTTTCGACCACGCGATAGCCGGCGAACCAGAACCCCGCGAACGCCAAAAAAAGGGCCGCGACGATGCCGCAGGCCCACCGTGTTGTCTTGTTCATGCTCATGCTTTCGTGCTCCCTAGATCGTTTGCGCTCAGAAGAACCAGGTCGTCCTGATGCGTCTCGCTTTCGGTTCCGGCGTGTGCTTCCAGCTTGCCGCCCTCCTGCTCTTTCGCCGGCTCGCCGGCGTGCTCCTGCTCCTGCTCCTGCTCTTGGTCTTGCTGTGGCTCCTGCTCCGGCTCGGCCTCGATGACCTGGGCTTTCGGCGCTGCGGCCACCGGCGCAGCCGGCACGGCAGCCGCGGGCTTGGTGCGGATCACGTCGGTCTGCGGTGATGCCATGGCGCTTCGATCCCGAAAGACCGGGTTGAGGAAGAACAGGCTTTGAGTACCGAACACCGGCGCGTGACCGGCGACGAAAACAAGCATGTCGCCCGCCTCGGTGATGCTGCCCTTGTCGTCCTTCTGCGGTGCCTTCAAGCGCATCACTTCGTCTGGAGTGATAAGCGGCCGACTCACTTCCTGGCTGGACTTGGAATAGGACTCGGCGAAGCCCCCGAAGCGCTTGCCGCTCTCGGTGATTTGCCACTTCATTTCGGTCTTGGTCCCGCTCATTTTCGACAGCCATTCGGCCGTCTCGATCTTGTTGGGGGCGTAGGCGACCCGGACGTGGCAGTTCGACGTGATGGTTTCGTCCTTGCCGTAGGCCGCCCAGAGCTGGGCAATGTCCTGCATGATCAGGTACGCCTTGATCCCGTAGCCGGCGATGAAGGCCAGCGCCTCCTGGAAGATTTCGAGCTTTCCGAAGCTGGGGAACTCGTCGAGCATCAGTAGCAAGCGGTGCTTGTGCGGGTCTTTCTGCCGACCGTTCTCGAACTCCAGCTCCGGCCGCAGCAGCACGCGCACGATCTGATTGATGATCAGGCGCAGCAGCGGGCGCATACGGTCTTTGTCTTCGTCGCGGCTGATGAGGTAGAGCGTCACCGGGCGCTCGGCGTTCATCAGGTCCATGATCTGAAAGTCGCTGCGGCTGGTGTGGTGGCGAACAATGGGGTCGCGGTAGAGCGACAGGTACGACACTGCGGTGGACAGGACCGACCCGCGTTCGTTCTCCGGCTTGTTCTGCATCGTGCGGCCCTCGGCCGCGACTACCGGGTGGGTGCCGCCCATCTGGTAGAGCTTCCCGCCCTTGTCGTGCTTGTTGTTGATCATTTCTTCGTAATACTCGTCCACCGGCCGGCTCGGATCGGTGATGGCCAGCAGCACGTCGTACAAGGTCGCCTCCCGGCCCTTGCCTTCGGCCCTGGCCTTGTAGCACTCGTGCAAGACCACGCCCGTCAGGAACGCGAAAGCGGTCTTCTGCCAGTGGTCGTTCAGCCCCTTGCCGTCCGGGTCAACGATGATCGTCGTTAGGTTCTGCACGTCGCCGACCTCCGACTGTTCGCCGATGCGAACTTCCTGGAGCGGGTTGAAGCGCACGTACTCCCCGCCCGTCTGCGGAGCGGATGGGTTGAACTTCAAGAGGATGTTGTTCGCCCCGTCCCTGCTGCCCCGCCAGCCCGATGTGAGGTTCCACAGCTCGCCCTTTCGGTCATTGACGACCATCGACTTCGGCCACGAAAGGCACGTCGGGACCACCAGGCCCACGCCCTTGCCGGATCGCGTCGGAGCCAGCGCGGCGACGTGCTCCGGGCCGTCGTGCCGCAGGTAGTTGAGCTGGCCGCTTTTCGGGTCGGTCCAGCCGCCCACATAGACCCCGCTGCCGCCCTTACCGGGCTTGGGCAGCAGCCCGGTCGCCTCGATCTCCGGGCGCGTGGCCCAATGCGCGGTCCCGTGCAGCCCCTCGTGCTGGACCGCGCTGCGGTGCTTCTTGGCCCCTACAAAGACGAAGCCGCCGAACCCGGCGGCCATCGAGACAAGGAGGACGAAGTAGACAATCGTGAAAGTAGATCTCGCGGTGTCGTACCACTTCTGCCAGCCAACCCAGCCGAAGGGTTGGTACAGCCCTCCGATGCTTCGCCCAAGCGCGGGGTGGTAGTCCAGCCGCCACGCGACCCACTGCGTGAGCGCTGCATTGAGTAGCACGATGGCAACGGCGATCACCGCCAGCGTGACTACCCGCGTTTTCAGTTCCTTGTTCATCGTCCTCGACCCTTGTCCTTCTGCTGTTTTTGCTCCGGCGTCACGATGCGCCCTTGCTTGTCGATGTTGACCGCCTGGCCGACCGTGAACCCGGCGGCTTTGGCGGCCTGTGCGGCCGTTACAGGCTTCACCAAAACGGCCTCGCCCTTCTGCACCAGGACCGCCTCGGTTCCGTCGTCAAACCTGCGCCGTCCTTGATAAATCCCGGCCCCGGCATCGTCCGGTTTCCACTCTCGATGATAGCATATAGAGGTTATTGATTCGCGCTTTTTGTTGCGTTCCTCGACGTACTGAGCCACGCCCGCCGCCATGGTTTTGCCCTTCGCCGGCGTGGCCGGTGCGGCCTCGGCTCCAGCTCCACCCCTCCCCTTCGGCTGGCGCTTCTCCAGCTCGGCCGCCCGCATCTTTTCCATGAGCGGATCGGCGAAGCGGATCGCCATGCCCTTGTCCGCCGCGACTCGCGCAACGTGCTCCTGAAACGCCTTCGAGCCTTCGACAATGAGCGCCTGGCCGGCGTACTTTTCCGCCGCCATGCTCAGGGCAAGGAAGGTGGCCGCATCGCTGGCCTTGTCCACACGCACCCCGCCCCGTGCATCGGTGCAGCGCCCGCCATCGGGCACCCGGTAGGCCACGTCGCCGTTCTTGCGCACCTTGGGGTTCGCCCTGGGCGCAAGTAGCCCCAGCGCCGTCGCCGGCGTGTCGGCCTTGATCCATTGAGCGGTAAAGGTCTGTTGCGCGCTCTCGCGCGAGCGCAGGACCGCAACGGCCGCCGGGTCGCCCTGCTGTGCCTGTTGGGTCAACCACTGCTGCCAGCCGGGAATCGCCGTCGATTTCTCGACCGCCCGCCGGCGGTCCGCTTCGAGCTGCTTGCGCTTCTTGGCCTCGGCCCGCCGCTGTGCGGCCAGCGCGGTATAGCGGCTGCGCAGGACGGCCGCCACGGCCTTGTCGGTCATCGAGCGCCGGCGCTTCTCGGCCTTGCCAATCGCCCCGGCCGTTCGCATCGCCCGCTGACTGTCCTTGATCGCCGCCCGCTTGGCGGCGTAGTCCGCCTGCTGTTCCTTGCGCCAGCGCTCGTTCTCCACGCGCAGGCGCTCGCGCTCCTGAATCTTGGTCAGCCTCAAGCGCTCCTGTAGCTCCTGATAGCGCTTGTAAAGCGCGCCTGTGCTCGCGTGCTGGTGCTTTGGCGTGGGTGCGTACCGGCGCAGTGGCACAACGCGCCCCGCGGGCTTCTGGAAGGCCCCAAGGCGTTTCAGGAGCACGTTGCGCGAGTAGCCGCGGCCCAGGCTGCTCGCCCGGATCGTGACGCCGCTGGCGTCCTCGATGGCAAAGCCGTTCCCGCGCTCTTTGAGCTGCAAGCCGTGCTCGGCCAGCGTCTTGTGAAGCTGCGGCCAGCTCTCCGCGGCCGCGAGCTTGGGCGCAACGTCACGCTTCACCCAGCCCATGAGCGATTCACGACCGGCGTGGGCCTCCATGTCGCCGGCGCGGCCCGTAGGACGCTCCGGCTGCAAGGTTTCGCCGTGGTTCGTGACCTGCAAGCCGTAGCGCTGTTCCAGCTCCGTGCAGGCTTGCATAAGTTTTGCCTTGTCCCATGCCGGCGTGACGTTGCGATGCGTAACCGGGTTCACCTTGTTGATCGCGACGTGCATGTGCAGGTGGTCGGTGTCGTCATGGATGACCGACAGGCGCTGATGCGTGGCAAGCCCGATGGCTTCCACGAGGGCGTCCTCGATTTCGTGCAGCGTCTTGGTATCGGGCCGCTCGCCGGGAGGGAAGGACACCACCAGGTGATAGGTCTTGTCGGCCTTGCTGCGGGTGTTGAGCTTTTGGGCGGCCTCGATGCCGACCACGGCGGCCGCCGGGTCGTCATCGACGCAGTTGGTCACGCGGACCGCATCAACCTTTGCGCCAAAAACAAGCTCACCCTCTCCGTCGCGCTTCCAGGTATCGGGGTCTTCCTGACCCTTGGCCGCCAGCACGTACCGGGCCAGACGAGCAAAGCTCGACGTGGCTTGTTTCCGGGGGACGTGCTTGGCGATCACGGCCGCGCCTTAGGCCCGCCGGGCCAGCTTGCGCAGCTCGTCGCGGAAGGCCCGCAGGTCGGCCAGTAGCTTGTTCATTTCGGCGACCGGAACCTGGTCGCGCCGCTCGGCCAGCCACAGCTTGAGCAAGCCGGCCAGCCGGCCCTGGTCGCCCGCGACTCGGAGCAAGTCTTGGACTACCTGGTAGTCGTAGGCCGAGTGCAGGGGAGCACCCATGCCGGCGGCCCGCAGGAAGCCGGACATGCCCAGCCCGGACTGTTCGGCCCGTCGCTCGACCACGGCCCGTTCTTCCGGGGTGAGCCAGACCGATATGCGCTCCCGGCGGGGGCGTGTACCGAGGCCCGTGCGGTAGGTGGGGGCGTCTTCGCTCATGGTTTTTCTCCTTGGCGCGGCAGCGCCTGTCAGCCTCGCAGAGCAAGATTCCGTTGAGCCCGAAGGGCGAATAAGGCCCGGCGTTTAGGGGATAGCGCGTCAGCGCGTAGCCCCTAAACGCACATCTTGCCGTCTTATCCTACAGCTATGCAGCAATCATCAAAAGTTCTCGGTAGCATCACGATTTCGCCGGAAAAGCGGTTATGATGCTCCTACGAAGCCTCAATGATGCTTACGAGCACCTAGTAGCGGAAACGAAGCATCACACAAACATCATGCAAGGCTATTGCAATAGCGTAAAGAGGTCGCTATGATGCGTCCAAGCATCCTCAGCGATGCTTCAATGCACCTTCAACGATGCTAGGGAGGAACTGATGGCGAAAACGCCAAAAAAGAGCGGTCCGTGGCGTGGCGACGCCCTGGCCGCTGTGCTTGCCCAGCTCGATGCCATCGAGCAATGGCAGGCGTCGAAGCGGACTCTCAAGAGCTACTTCGAGACGCATCAGGACGCCCTGCCGATGAAGTACGAGCACTTCGTCAGGTCCGTCGCCCGCTTCCGAAAAGAAGGCAGACCTACCCATGACCGAACCAAACCCACCGCCGCGCCCGAAACGCTCCCGACCCCTCCGGTCGAGCCAGCCGCCCGACCCGACTCCAGCCCCGCCCCAGGCTCCGAGAAGCCCGAAAGCCCCGCAACAGGAAAGTTCGGCCGCTTCGACTACGACCCCACCCCTGACCCCTCAAAACTCATTTGACCCCAAGGAGCAAGACCGCATGAAAACCGTCCATCTCACCCTGCAAGGCAAAGGCGGCGTCGGTAAGTCTTTTGTGTCCGCGCTGCTGGCGCAGTACCTCGCCGAGCAAGACCCGCCGGTGGTGTGCATCGACACCGATCCGGTCAATTCGACCCTCGCCGGGTACAAGGCGCTGGACGTCGAGCGCATCGAGCTGATGCAGGAAGGCACGTTTCAGGAACGCAAGTTCGACGACATGATGGAAAGGGTCTTGGCGGTCGATGCAAACGTGGTCATCGACAACGGCGCATCGAGCTTCATCCAGCTCTCTAGCTACATGACCGAAAACGATGCCTGGTCGATGTTCGCCGAGTACGACAAGAACGTGGTCGTGCATACGGTGGTCACGGGTGGTCAGGCGCTCCTGGACACGCTGACCGGCTTCAAGGCGCTGGCCGAGCAACTGCCGCCGGCCGTTAGCCTGGTGGTGTGGCTGAACGAGTATTTCGGGGCCATCGAGTCGGACGGTAAAGGCTTCGAGGATATGGCCGTCTACCAGGCCAACCGTGAGAGGGTCGCCGGCCTGGTGCGGATTCATCGCCAGTCGGAAGACACGTTCGGCAAGGACGTGGGGCTGATGCTCGACCGGAAGCTGACCTTCGCGCAGGCGCTCGAATCCGATGATTTCAAGCTGATGGCCCGCAGCCGCTTGCGGCGCGTCCGTGACGCGCTGTTCGGCGCGATCAAGTCCACGCAGGTGATCTGATGGATAAAGAAACCGCCGCCGAAACCATCGAGCGCCTGCGCGCTGAGGTGATGCGGGTCCACGACGTGAAGCTGTCGCCGTCCGACCCCGTGTTCGTGACCGTGATCCTCCATCAGCTCGTGATGGAGGATCTAGCTCGCCGCGTGGAATCGGCGATGGCAAACGTGGACGAGCGCACGGCCTCCGCGATGAATCAAGCACTGGGAGAAGTGCGAGAGTCCGCGGCCGCGACGATCAACAAGGGCGCGCAGGCCATCGCCGAGAACGCCCGCCGCGCCATCGCGGCGTCGGTGGAAGGCGTGACGCACGCAATCGAGGAAGCCGGGGCAAAGCTGCATGGCAGCGTGACCCAGCAGCTCGAAGCGATGGCCCGCGAGCGGGCCGAGACTGAGAAGCTGCGAAAGGCCGCCCAAACGGCGGCCTGGATCGGCCTCGGTGCACTGGTCGGCGTCTTGGCTTTGACGCTTGTGCTTGTGCTGGTCTTCAAGTGATGACCGGCCGCCGTGGCGGCCGGCTTTTTTTCGGCTGAGGGGCTGGCTTAGAGCCAGCCCCGTTCGGCAAAACTGGTATAGCCGCCAGTGCCGACCACAAGATGATCCAGCACCCGAACATCGACCAGCGCCAAGGCTTCGCGCAGGCGCGTGGTCAACGCCCGATCCGCAGCCGATGGTTCCGTGTCACCGCTCGGGTGGTTGTGCGCGAACATCACCGCCACCGTGTCCAGCTCCAGCGCCCGGCGCACCACGTCACGCGGATAGACCGCTGAGGTGTCAATCGTCCCGTAGAACAGTTCCTCAACCGCGATCACGCGGTGGCGGCAGTCGAGGAACATCACCGCGAAAATCTCGCGGCGCGCCCCAGCAAGGCGCAGCCGGAAATACCCGCCCGCCTGCGAGGGCGAAGTCACCGGGTCGCCGGTCCTGTGCCGCCCATCCAGAATCCGAACCGCCTTTGCGAGAATCTTGTCCTCAAGTTCTCTTTTGGCGTCCCATGCTTTGCTCATTGTGTGCCTCCCGGCTGGTGGTGAAGGCCGATCCTTTACCCCGCCGCCGGCCGCCGCAGCACCCGCAGGGCCGCAACGTAGTGGAGGACGTGCGCAGCACGTTGCGCGGCGGTCGCAAGGGGTAGCTGTTGCAGGCCATCGCCACCAGCCGGAAGGCACATGCGCCGGCCCTGGGCCGGGGTGTCCATTCCTTTCGGCACGTGGCAATTTGGACGGATTTAAGGCACCCTTAGCGCAGTTCTAGGCTCCCCATTTCTGGACTCATGGCGCGCACCCCAAGGCCATCACTTGCAGCAGGCTTCGGCCCGGCTCTCCGAGCCAGGCGAGAAGCGGTCGGTATGACTCAAGCCCAGCTGCATCAAAAGACCGGCGTAGCCACGTCCTATATCTCGGCGGTCGAACGAGGGTTGCGGCAGCCGACCCTGCCCAAAGCCGAAGAATTGGCCAACGCCCTCGGCCTGTCCCTGACGGCTCTTTTGGAGCTTGCAAAAGGCTAGCACTCTGCATAGCGCATAGGCTATAATCGAGCCTGTGCAACTAGGGGACGCTAGTCGAAATGTCAACACCGAAAGACCAGCTCTTGAACGAGCAGGACCGCCGCATTCACGAGAAATTGCGCCGCGAGCTGGGCGCGCAAATCTGCGCGTTCCTCGAAGCTCCGGATGTCGTGGAAATCATGCTCAACGGCGACGGCCGTCTGTGGGTCGAGCGCATCGGCGCACCGATGGAGCACTTCGGCCATATGCCGGCGCACCAGGCCGAAGCGATCATGACCACGGTCGCCAGCGTCTACAAGACAACCATCACCCGCGAGAATCCGATTCTGGAATGCGAGCTGCCGTTGGATGGCAGCCGCTTTGAAGCCTTGATTCCGCCGATTGTCGAAGGGCCGACCTTCACAATTCGCCGGAAGGCTCTGCACGTCTTCACGCTCGATGACTACGTGCGGGACGGGATCATGACCCCACGCCAAAAGGACTATCTGGTGCAGGCCATCGCCGATCACCGGAACATCCTGGTCGTAGGCTCTACCGGCTCGGGCAAGACCACGCTCACCAATGCCTTGATCGCCGAAATCGCCTCGGCCTTCCCGCACGAGCGCCCGGTCATCATCGAGGACACGGCCGAGTTGCAATGCAGCGCGAAGAACCGCGTGATGCTGCGGGCCGTCGATCATGTAGACATGCTCCGGCTGCTGCGCGTGACGATGCGTATGCGCCCGGATCGCATCCTGGTCGGCGAAGTGCGCGGCGGCGAAGCCCTCGCGCTCCTGAAAGCCTGGAACACCGGCCATCCCGGCGGCGTGGCTACCGTCCACGCGGATGACGCCCGCCTCGGCCTCCTGCGTCTGGAAGAGCTGGTATCCGAAGCCTCGGTAACGCCACGTCACCAGACAATCGCGAGGTCGATCCACTGCGTCGTTTTCATCGCCAAGACCGACACCGGGCGACGAGTAAAAGAAATCGTGTCCGTCCATGGACACGATGGTGTCGATTACGAAACAACCACCCTTGAGGAATGATGATGAGCAAGACAAGCGCAAGCGTTGTGTGGACGGCCCTGCTGGGCTTTTTTCTGCTGGCCCTGTTCTCGGGAACGGCGATGGCATCCGAAGCGGCGACAGGTCTGGAATGGGAAGCCCCGTTCATGGCTGTCTACCGCTCCCTGACCGGCCCGGTTGCCTTCGGCATCAGCTTCCTCGGCATCGTGGTCTGCGGCTTCATCCTGATCTGGGGCGGCGAAATCAATGAGTTCGTCCGCCGGATCATCATGGTGATTCTGGTCGTCGCGGTCATCATGTTCGCCGGCACCCTGCTGCGCCGGATGTTCGCCGGTGGTGCAGCTCTGATCGTCCCGCCGACCGCCGACCAGGTGATGGAAGGGCAGGGCACCTACGAGCTGCCTGTTTGCGAGCTGGACGCACTGCAATGAGTGAACAGGCCAAGCTGCGCAAGGTCGTTTTGCATCGGGCGCTCCATCGCCCGAACCTGCTGATGGGCGGCGAGCGTGAATTGGTGCTCGCCACCATCGTTATCGCCGGCGGCTTGATCATCTCGGCGCTGAACCTGCCGGCGCTGGTCATCGGCATCGCGATCTGGACGGCCGCCCTGGTGCTGCTGCGCACGATGGCCAAGGCCGACCCCTACCTGTCCACCGTGTATCGCAGGTCACTGCGGTACACGACGTACTACCCGGCCAGGTCCACCCCTTTCCGCCAGGAGTAAAGCTCTGATGCTGGCGCTCAAGTCATTCAGAACCAAAGCCCGCGGCCTTCCCGACCTGCTGCAATTCGCAGCGCTGGTCGATGAAGGCGTGGTACTCACTAAGTCCGGGGCGCTGCTCGGTGGCTTCTACTACCGCGGCCGCGACCTTCAATCGTCCACGGTCAGCGAACGCAACTACGTGACAGCGCGGCTCAATGCCGCGCTGGCTCGCCTTGGCTCTGGCTGGGTGACGTGGCAGGACGCGATTCGCCTGAGCGCCCCGGAATACTCGGCCCCGGACGCCTCGCACTTTCCGGACGTGGTAACGGCGCTGATCGACGAGGAACGCCGCCAGCACTTCCTGCGCGAAGGCTCGCACTTCGAGTCGGAATACGCCTTGATCTTCATGTATACGCCGCCCAAGTCCGCGCAGACGAAGCTGGTGGACATGATGTACGAGGACGATGCGCCGACCGATGGCGGCGACAACCCGGCGACCCGTCACATTGCCACCTTCAACGCCGTCCTGTCGGACATGGAGGACTACTTGGGCGACGTGCTCCGGCTGCGCCGGATGGGGTCACGCTGGGCGATCTTGGGCGGCAAGAAGGTGCTCCGCGACGAGCTGGTGACGTACCTGCATTACGCGATCACCGGCATTCTCCAGCCGATCAACGTCCCCTCCTGTCCAATGTACCTGGACGCCTATATCGGCGGTCAGGAACTCTACGCCGGCGACACGCCCAAGATCGGGGAGAACTTCGTCGCGGCGGTCGCCATCGACGGCTACCCCCACGAGACGTTCCCGAACATGCTGGATACGCTCGATCAGCTCTCGATTCCCTACCGCTGGTCCACGCGCATGATCTACCTCGATCAGCACGAGGCCCTAACCCAGCTCGGCCGCTTCCGCCGCAAGTGGAAGCAGAAGGAGAGGGGGTTCTGGTCGCAGGTCTTCAAGACCGGCGGCGGCCAGATCAACGAGGACGCGGTGATGATGCGCCGCACGGCCGAAGAAGCGATGACCGACGCATCGAGCGGCATGGTCACGTTCGGCTTTTACACCTCGGTCGTGGTGCTCCACGCGCCCACCCGTGCAGAACTCGATGATCGGTGCAGGGAAGTGGTCCGGGAAGTGCGGCGGATCGGCTTCGGTGCTCGGCGCGAAACCGTCAACACCATGGAAGCATGGCTTGGGTCGTTGCCTGGGCATCCTGAGCCGAACATCCGCCGGCCGGTCATGCACACGCTCAACGTGTCGGACCTGGTACCGCTGGCGAGTGTCTGGCCGGGTTCGCCGGTCGCGCCGTGCCCCTACTACCCGCCGAAGTCGCCCCCGCTCGCGCAGGCCGCCACGATTGGGACTACGCCGTTTCGCTTGAACCTCCACGTCGGCGACGTGGGTCACACGCTGATTTTCGGACCGACTGGCGCAGGAAAATCGACGTTGCTCGCTTTCCTTGCGGCACAGTTCCGTCGCTACCCGAACGCGACGATTTCGATGTTCGACAAGGGCCGGTCGATCCTCCCGCTGTGCCTTGCGACCGGCGGCGATCACTACGACTTGGCCAGCGATGGCGACAACACCGGCCTGTGCCCGCTCCAGTTCCTCGATACCGAATCGGATGCAGCCTGGGCGGAAGAGTGGCTTGCAACCTTGTTCGAGCTGCAAACCGGCCGTCCGGCCAGTCCACGCCAAAAAGAAGAACTCCACCGGGCGATCCTGCTGATGCGCGAAAGCGACCTCGGCCGATCGCTCACTGATTTTTGCGCAACGGTGCAGGATGAGGATGTGCGTTCAGCCCTGGCGCACTACACGATTTCGGGCCAGATGGGCAAGCTCCTGGACGCGGAAGAAGACGGGCTTCGCTCGTCGAACTTCGCAGTTTTCGAGCTGGAAGAACTGATGACGTTGGGTGAGAAGAACGTCATCCCGGTACTGCTGTATTTGTTCCGGCGCTTCGAGAAGTCGCTGACCGGTCAGCCGTCGATGCTGATCCTCGATGAAGCCTGGATGATGCTGGGCCACGCGGTATTTCGGGCAAAGATTCGGGAATGGCTCAAGACGCTGCGCCGTGCGAACTGCGCGGTGATCTTGGCTACGCAGTCGCTTTCGGATGCCGCAAACTCCGGGATTTTCGACGTGCTGATTGAATCGTGCCCGACGAAAATTCTTCTGCCGAACGAGGAAGCCGATAAGGGCGGCACTGAGCGCCACCCTGGCCCGAAAAACCTTTATCAAATGATGGGCCTGAATGATACGGAAGTGACCTTGATCAAGACGGCCACGAAGAAGCGGCATTATTATTTCACTAGCGTCGAAGGCCGGCGCTTGTTCGACTTGGGGCTGGGGCCGGTGGCCCTGTCGTTTGTCGCGGTTAGTGACAAGGATCAGCTCCGCAACGTCCGGGAACTCGCCGATAAGCATGGTGAGTCCTGGCCCTTCATTTGGCTCGAAGACCGTGGAGTAGATTATGAAAAGTATCTTGCAAAAGCTGACTAAGACGCTGCCGCTCGCGGTGTTCATTTTTATCGCGGCCTCGATGCCGCCAAAGCCGGTGCAAGCCCAGCTCGCGACCGTCTGCGTGAACTGCTCAACGGTTATTCAGCAAATTCTTGAGTACGTCCACCAGCTTCTCCAGTACGCGAAACAACTCGAAGAGTACTCAAAGCAGGTCGAACAATATAAAAATCAAATGGACCGTCTCAAGCTCGACGTGAAGAACACCGTTTCACTCACCACCTCGCACTTTGATGATGCGCTTAGCACGATCCGCAGCATCGAAAACACAATGGCCAACGCCCGAAACATTAGTTATACCTGGTCTAATCTCGATTCCAATTTTAGGCAGCAATTCAAGGATGTGTATGAGGAATACAACCGAATTCACAACCTGCGGGATTCGTGGGCCGCGATTCAGAACGATTTTGATCGCGCGGAACGCACCTATGATTCCGCGCTTTCGGCCCTGAAAGTAGCCCGCTCTCACTCCACGTCATTACAGGCTGACCAGCACAAAATGGACGTTGTTGGATGGCAGTTGATGGGAGCCGAGGGCCGCCTCGATGCCATCCAGGCAGCCGGTGAGTACGCCCAACTGTCAGCGCAGCAGCTCATGAAGATGCGTCACTTGGCGATGGTGCAGCTTCAGCTTATGTCACAAGTTCAAGCTGACGAAGAACAGAGGCGGATTTCAGAGGCGGCGGCGACAAAGGTATTCACTGATCGCAAGCCGACCCCCGCTTTCCCGAACGGGTTTACCCCGAACTGATCCCGGCCTAACCGGAGACTGAGAAATGAAAAAGGCAATCGTTCCTGCGGCTATCCTGGTCGCCGCCATCATCCTGATTGGTGTCACCGTCCTGGTGACAGTAAATGTCACCGGGAATAAGCCGCTCCCGGCCCATCGAACTGGCCCCGCCTCTCCGTCTCCATTCCTTGGGCCGGAGTCATCCGCCGCAACGGTTGAAACGGAACGTGGAAGCCAGCACGTCGCGAGCCGGGCAAGCGCACCAGCCGCCAAGCGCCGCCACGCTACGGCGGTCCCCAATGGGTTTACGCCAGAAGTTACGCCGCCGCAGGCGGATTGAATCGGAGCCGTTTGTAATGAGCAAACAGAACCCATTTTTTAGCGCGGTGACAATCCCGGCATTGGTTGCCGGGGTGCTGTTGCTCATTTCTCCGTCTGGGGTTTTTGCCCAGGCTCAAACGGAATTTCATAGCGCGATTGAAGTTTTCAAGAATAACGCCAACGGCTGGCAAATGATTCTAATGCAAATGGCCCGGTGGCTTTTCTGGACCCTTGCAATTATGCAGTTCTGTTGGACCAACATGGTTCTTGCTCTGCGCGGCGGCGATGTTTCCGACTTCATCAATACCAATGTCAAACAAATATTGACGATTGGAATGATGTTCATGCTTCTGTTTCACTGGTACGAATGGGCCGGCGCGCTGATTAAAGGATTCTGGCAAGCCGGAATGCGGGCCACCGGGATAACTGGCGGCGGGGTTGGCTCCATTGACCCCGCTTATGTGTTCGGGATCGGCCTCGACGTTGCATCTGCTCTCCTTGAAACAATGAGCTGGTACGACAGTGTCGTTATTATGATCAGCGCGCTTGTGTTGGTTATCTGCTTCGCTTTCCTCGCTGCATTCCTCGCCGTTGCGATTGTGGAGTATTACATTGTTGTTGGCGGGGCAGTTCTATTTCTTGGCTTTGGTGGTTCAGAGTGGACCTCTGATATTGCGAAGCGAACAATGATGTATGCGGTATCGGTCGGCGCGAAGCTCTTTGCAATGCAGTTGATCATTGGCGTCTCGATGGGAAGCATTTTGGCATGGACAAGCAACCATTCAGCAAATGACGGGACCGACATAATTTCACTAATTGGGCTGATCCTTCTAATCGTCATCATGGCCCGCTCGATCCCAGACCTTGTTCAGGGGCTTTTGTCCGGCGCATCCGTTGGCGGCAGCGGGACGATGCTGGCCGCCGCCGGTGCGGGCGCGGCCGCGGGCATGGCAATGGGCCGCGGCGGAATCAACGCAGTGAAAGGAGCCGTAGGCCGCTCTGCCACCACGACCGCAGCCGAAGGCGCGCAAACGGCCGCCCAGCTCGCCGCCACCGGCGGACTTGCCATAGCAACTGGCGGGGCAAGCCTTGGAGCGCAAGCCGGTACGGCGGCCGCAGGTAGCGCCGCCGGCGCGGGCGGGGCCGGTGGTGCGCTCGCGGCAATCAATTCTGCTGGTTCCTCGGCTGGCGCTGCGTCTGGCGCAGCCGCTAGCGGCGCAGGAAAGGCCGCCGCGACGACGGGCGGCCGTGCGGCCGGTGGCGCAGCCAGCGCGCCCGCCGCAGGGAATGCCGGCAAGGCTGCTGGCTCGACCGGCTCTACCGCCACCGCCTCAGCAAGCGCCGGCGGTGGTGGTAGTTCCACAGCTCCAAGTAGTTCGGCCCCTGAAAGTCACGTACCAGGCTCCATGAGTGGCGGCGCAAGCCGCTCGTCAGGTAGCAGCCCCAGCGGTCAAAAAGGCAGCGCCACCCCAAGTACAAAAGAAGGGGCTAGCCAGGCGCACGCGGGCGACGCAGCGAAGGCGAACCAGCCGCCCTCGCAAGCTCCCAGCGGCCTACGGACCGGCGAGGATGGTCCCGGAGCAGGGCAGGGCGCTGGTGGTGATTCCGGCATTGCAGACGCAGCTATCGACGCCGGCGTTACCGACCCCGGCGGCCCGGACGCCGGAATTCCCAGCCCGAAGGGGCTGGCTGGTCATGGTGATGCGTCGGACGACGAGGATGACCAGGGCAAGTATTTGCGGTCGGCTGGAGCCTCGGCCGCAGAAGCGCTTGGCCACATGACGGATATGGCCTCGGGATACAACCCGAACTCGGCGATGGCTGCGGGTGCTGCACCAATGCTTGCGCCGAAGTCTGACGACTCAAGCGCCGACACAACAGATTCTGGATTGCAACAGAGCGCACCAATGCAGCCCGAGTCACTGTCAGGCGTTATTCGAGGCGCTGGTGAAGAAGCAAAACCGGAAACCGTACAGCGCGCCCACGCGGCGCTGGCGGCAGCGCAAGAAAAGTTCGGGATCAACCCGAACGCCCCGGAAAGTAAATAGTCCTCCGGCGTCTCCGTGAGCCGGTCTGTAGTTATGTCTACCAAGTGAGCCTATATGCTATGAGTAAACAAAAAAACCAAAGCACTGCCAGCGGCGACATTAACAATGATTTTCGCCGCTCAAGCAGCGAGCGGAACCCCTACATTGATGCTCGCCGAGAATGGAGTGAACGCTACGGGTCATATATTCAGGCGGCGCACCAGTGGCGGCTCGTGGCCCTTGGAATGCTGGCCATCACTGCGCTTGCGGTCGGCGGCGTGGTGTATATGGGGAATCAAAACCATTTCATCCCCTACGTTGTCCAGGTGGACAAGCTGGGCACCGCCGTTGCCGCTGGCAGGGCCGACACGGCGACCCGTGCTGATGCTCGAATCATCCGGGCGCAGATTGCGCGTTGGGTCTGGAATACGCGCAGCGTGTTTGTCGATGCCGCCGCGCAGAGGTCCGCGATTGATGATGCGTACGCGATGATCGGCACCGGCGGCAGCTCTTATAAAGTGCTGACTGACTTTTACCGCCGCACCGACCCGTTTGAACGGGCATCGAAAGAAACCGCCACCATTGAAGTTCATTCGGTGCTTTCGATGGGGGCGGGCAACACCTGGCGCGTGGAGTGGACGGAGACGACACGCGGCCGAAACGGCGAAGTGCAACGAGCTGAGGAATGGCAAGCCATCGTGACGGTGGTCGTTTCGCCTCCCGATACCGAACTGACGATTCTTAAAAATCCGCTCGGCATTTATGTTGTCGAGTTTGCCTGGTCACAACGCGAAAAACTTGGGGGCGATGCCTGATGAACACCAAAATGACTTTCCTTGCTGTCCTTCTGCTGATTTCGTCGGCTGGTCACGCGCAATCGCCAGCGCCCGCCGGCGTGGCGCAATACATGGATTGGCCACCGAGCGATGCAACCCCGCGAGCGACGGCGCAATCGCCTGTTGACGAATCGCAATACATGGGTCCGCCGACCGACGCCCGCCGCACCAGCCGAGTTCCTGCGATTGATCCCAATGCCGGCCTGGTCGGCGGCGCAATCTCAGAGAACATCATCGAGCCACCCCCGCCGGTAAACCTGCTTTCCGACACCGATTCGGAGCTGACGGGTCGGGAGCGCCGGACGGCCCAGCTCGCAAAGGGTTGGATTGATGGGCCTGCGGTTGACGGCACGGCCGCCGGCGAGGACGGCGCGGTGATGTTCCGATTCGGAGCTGCCCTGCCGACTGTGGTTTGCGCCCCGCTGTACGTGTGCGATATGCGCTTGCAGCCGGGCGAAACCGTTTACACCGTCCAGGTCGGCGACCCGGTGCGCTGGAAGGTGTCACCGGCGTTGAGTGGGCCGGCGGATCGGCAGGTAACGCACGTGACCGTTAAACCGCTTGATATTGGGCTGACCACGAACCTCCTGGTCACGACGGATCGCCGGTCGTACACGGTGAAGCTGGTCAGCCGTAAGGATGACTGGATGCCGGTCGTGGCGTTCAGCTACCCAGAAGACGAGGCAGCCCGGTGGGCCGCCATTGCACGCCAAGAAAAGGCGACCCGCGAGAACACGGTCATTGCCGAAACGGGCCAGAACATCGCGTCGCTGGACTTTGGCTATCGCCTCAAGACCAAGGGTAAGCCGGCTTGGTCGCCGACTCGCGTCTACACGGATGGCGTAAAGACCTATATCCAGTTTCCGGGCGCAATGAGGCATGACGAATCGCCGGTGCTCGTCGCACTCGGGATCGACAAGAAAGAGCAAATGGTGAACTACCGGGTCGCCGGGAATACCTATGTCGTAGACAAGGTGCTGGACCGCGCCGTGCTCCTGTCCGGCGTCGGGCGCACTCAGGCAAAAGTCGAGATTATCCGCACGAGGGGCGAGTCATGAGAGTCCTGTATGCCTTGCTGCTGCTGGCTTTGACGGGGTGCGCCTCGATGCGCCCCGCGCCGGTTTCGCCGGCGGACTACAGCCAATTCATGGCCGCCGAAGTCGAGTATTTCGCGGGGCGCTTTGTGCCTCGCGGCACCGCAACGGTGTCGATCACCAGCGATTCGGTTGAGTTCTTGGACGCGGTTGAGCAACGGATGCGCGCCAGCGGTTTCGCCGTTTCCGGCTCGGGAGAGCGTTACCTGTCGGCAAGCACCCGAGAAGTCGCTGATGGCGTGCTGCTCCAGGTGGACCTGGACGGCCTCCGCTCGCATCGCTGGTATGTGCTGGACGCTGGCGGTTGGTCGCCTGCGTCGAGCTGGACGAGGGCCATGCAATGAGCGACCAAGAAAACGCGGTGCAGTCGCCCGATATTCTTCCGGGGCCGCCAAAAAAAGGGGCGGGTGTTCGGCGAGTAACCCGCACGCCTTTGATGATCGTGTTCGGCGTGGGTGCCCTGGTGGCCGGCGTGCTGGGTTACACGCTGATGGAGCGCGCCGACGAGGGCCAAGCGCGGGCACGCAAGTCCGATACGCACGTGGAAATGTCCACGTCGAAAGGCGTTCTGGACTACGCGCAAACGGCTGGTCTGATCGAAGCCGAACAGCCGCCCGAACCGCCCCCCGCCCCAGCTCCAGCGCCGGCGGTTGTGGACAAGGCGACCGGCTTTACACGTCCGGCGCAGCCGGTGGACGTGGAGGCGTACTCGACGCAATGGCAGCAGTACCGCCAGCAGCAGCAGCAGGTACGCCAGCAGCAGGTACAGGCCGCCCAATCGGCCCTCGATGCGTCTCCTTTGGTTGGTGGCTTTGAGTCGGCCAGCAACGCCGGCCCTGGCCGCGCTGGTGCGCCTGGTGGCTTCCCAGACCTGGGCGGCGTCGGCTCGGAAGTTGCCGCCCTCCAGGAGCTTGCCCAACAGGTCATCGGGAGCGTGAACGGTGCCGGCGGCGATCCGAACCGGGCGGGTGCGAAAGCGGCTTGGCTGTCCACGACGCCCGATCCGGCGGGGTATTTGCAGACTGGCCGCACGGCTCAAATCACCCCGTACGAGGTGAAGACCGGGACGGTGATTCCCGGAATCATGGTCGGCGGCATCAATTCCGATCTTCCAGGCCAAATCATCGGGCAGGTGCGCGAAAACGTGTGGGACTCGGCGACTGGCAAGCACCTTTTGATTCCTCAAGGTGCCCGCCTCGTGGGCACGTACGACAACCAGGTGTCTCGCGGTCAGACCCGCGTGCTTGTCGCTTGGACGCGGATCATTTACCCCGATGGCTCTTCGCTCGATCTGGGCGCGATGCCCGGCGCGGATCAGGCCGGATATGCCGGTTTCAAGGACAAGAAAAACAATCACTACATGCGCGTCTTTGGTGACGCCATGATGCTTTCGCTTTTCTCTGCGGGTATCCAGCTATCGCAGCCCCAGCGGTCTAGCGAAAATGGCGGGGTTTATGACAATCAGCAAATCATCGCGGCAAGTATCGGGCAGCAGCTCGGACAGGCCGGGATGCAAATCACGCAAAAGAACCTCGACATTCAGCCAACCTTGGAAATTCGGCCCGGCTACCGCTTCAACATCATGGTTACAAAAGACATGATTATCGAGCCTTGGAAGGAGGGTTGATATGCGCCGCTACCTCGCTACCGCCGCCCTGCTGGCCATTTTGCCGACCGTGACGCCGGCGACCCAGATTGAAGCGCCGGCGTACCGCCCGCCGCTGCAAAAGACGGTTGCTTACGACTGGTATGTGCGGCTCGATGGCCGATGGTACGAGGTAGATCTTCCGGCCCAGCCGACCGACCCGTTTATCTGGATTGGTACCTCTACCTACGCCTCTATCACCTTCTTTACGATGCACGCGTTTTATTGCCGCCGGGCGAACGGGCAGGCAATGGTGTGGACGCCGCAGGCGGTCTACTACGGCGCATTCCTCAACCCGATCTGGGACCTGAAATTTCCGATCACCTATCACTTCAATTCATCGAACGTGCTCTGGTTTGAGATCAACACAAATCCGGGCGACATGATTTGTGATGGCGAAGTAGACGAGCCTGAGATTCTGCCCCCCGAGCCGGTGAACCCCGGCGGTGGCGATCCCACCCGGATTTTCGGCGGCGGCTTCGAGGAATACCGGCTTTTCTGCGATAGCTTCGACCCGCAACGCGATATCAAGTGTAACCCCGGCAACTAACCCCGAAACTCTGAAAACAGGGAGAATCACGAATGAACAAATACTTCAGTGCGCTTATGATAATGTGCGCCATGCTGGTGCTCGCCCCTGCCTCGCACGCTCAAAGCTGCACCCCTGACCCTACTGACCCCCGCTTTTGCACGCCGGACTTTCCCGCGTGTACTGACCTACATGCAAGCGATACATTCGCTACCAGCCACCCAAGCGGAACGCAATGGTCGTGGGTTGTTACCAATAACGGCCCGGTGACCTGCCGCCTGCGGGCATCGATGGCCCTGGGTGCCACCCGCACCTCCCCAGCCGGCACATGGCATGACGCGAAAGGGATACCGCTGGGCCTCGTCAGCTCCGAATTGGTAAATGGGTGGGCGAAGACAGAAAACACCGAGTATTTCACCCCTCCAATCGAGGCCGGCGGCCGAGAAAGATATTACACAATAGCCCCCGGCGAGCCATTGCTTGTCGCCTACGTCGCGGCCCTCGGCTACGATTATGAATCCCCTGACTATCATGGGATAATCGAACACTTCGACGGCCCCCGCGCCGGAATAGCGTGCATTGATGCTGTTTTCGAGGGCGGTCGGGAATCTGTTTCCGGGCGCAAGGCCGCAGCGATGACGCCAGTGAACGGCCGCACCATTGCCAAATCATGCCTCCCCGCTACGGGTAGCGGAGCCCCGCCGACCGGAACCACAAATATCTTTGTTAACAAAAGGGCGACAACCGATCAGAACGCCGGCCCTACTATCACGGAAATCGATCTCAATGTGCCGTTCCGGTACGTCCTTGATGTAGGCGGCCAAGGCCCCACCCCGTCATCGTCATGGTCGGCATCGAGCGTGGTGCTGGAAGATGTTGTACCGGCCGAACTCGAAGTGCTCGGCGTCCTCACCGGCGGTTTGCAGTGGTCGTGCTCCTATACCGTGAATCCGGATCAAACGACAACCGTAACCTGCGGCCCCACCGCACTAAGCAACAACATCGGCCACGAAAACCGTCAAGCTCAAATCCGGGTGCGAGCAAAAGAATTCGGCACTGTGACAAATACGGCCATCGTGACAACGATCACCCCGGAAACAACTCTCGAAGATAACGAGGCATCGGCCACGATAGTAGTAATCGGGGATCCAGCCCTGACGATCCTCAAGACGGTGACGAGCGGCCCCGGCCCTTACGCCCTGGGCGACACGATCAGCTATGACCTGGTGGTGACGAACACCGGCGGCCTGCCGCTCGCGAACGTCACGGTGAGCGA
>Ga0172382_10002018_pt1 | contig 34843 bp, 18 predicted proteins | sample Leawel138RmetaG_FD_122245 | JGI IMG/M metagenome (GOLD analysis project Ga0172382, IMG submission 122245) | Leachate microbial communities from a municipal landfill in Southern Ontario, Canada - Leachate well 138R metaG | ecosystem: Engineered > Solid waste > Landfill > Unclassified | place...
CCAGATGATGAACATCAACAGAGCTTCGGGAGTTTTGCGTCAAGGGCACTTCGCCAAAAAACCCGCATGAATCCTGGTGCCGTTGAGAGGAGTCGAACCTCCGACCTACTGATTACGAATCAGTTGCTCTACCAACTGAGCTACAACGGCGAACGGGGGCAGATTGTATCAGACCGACCCCGGCGCCCCGCCCTCGCCGGCGACCCCGATCGGGTCGATCGGCAGGCGGTCGGCAATGCCGAACTCGCCCTCGAGCAATGCCGCGGCGGCCAGCACCGCCGCATCGGCATGCGACGGGCCGATGATCTGCAGGCCCACCGGCATTCCCGATCGGGTGAGGCCGCAAGGCAGCGACAGAGCCGGGCATCCGATCAGGGTCACGACGAAGGTGAGGAACATCCAGTCGATGTAGCTGCTGAGTTCCTCGTTGCCGATCCGGGTCGGATAAGGCTGTTCGACCGGGAACGGCGGAACCGCCACGGTCGGGCAGAGCAGCAGGTCGTACCGGTCGAAGAAGGTGGCGACGCGATGGTAGAGCGCGGTGCGTTCGCGTTCGGCCCTGATGATCTCGTCGACGCCCAGTTCCAGCCCCTTTTCGATATTCCAGACGATGGAGGGATTGATGCGCTCGCGCTCGGTGGCGAGCAGTTCGCCCCGCAGGCCGGCGAACAGCAGGGCACGCAGGGTCTGGAATGTTTCGATCGAACCGCTGAAATCGGGACAGGCCTCGTCCACGGCCGTGCCGGCCGCGCCCAGGCGCATGGCAGCGGCGCGGCAGATGTCGGCGACCTCCGGATCCACGCTCGACAAACCGAGGTTGGGCGTGAAGCCGACCCGGCGCGGCGGCCTGGGGCCCTTCACCGCCGCGGTGAAGGGAACATCCGGAGCCGGCATCACCAGCGGATCGTGCGGATGCGGCACCGCGAGCGCGTCGAGCATCAGTGCAAGATCGGCGACATTGCGCGCCATCGGTCCTTCGGTCCACAGGGGATCGAAGGCCGGCAGGCCGCTGCCCCGGGGAACGCGCCCCACCGAAGGCCGCATGCCGACGATGCCACAGTAGCTGGCCGGAATCCGCAGGCTGCCGCCGAGATCGCTGCCCATCGCGAGCCATTGCGTGCCCGATGCCAGCGCCGCGGCGGCGCCGCCCGAGGAACCACCGGCGGTCATGGCCAGGTTCCAGGGATTGCGGGTGGCGCCGAAGACCGGATTGAAGGTGTTGGAACCGGCGAACTCGGGCACATTGGACTTCGCCATGAAGATCCCGCCGCTCGCCTCGAGGGTCGCGACGGTATGGTCGCTGGTCGGCGCGACGGCATCGGCGAAGATCGGCGAGCCGAAGGTCGTGCGCTGGCCCTCGACGTCGTTGAAGTCCTTCGCCGCCAGCGGCAGTCCCGCGAGCCAGCCGGCCGAGGGGTCCTGGGGCGGCGTGCGCGCCATGAAGCGGCGCGCCGTGTCACGGGCCTGCTCGATGAAGCGGATCGGCAGCGCGTTCACCCGCCCGTCCACTGCCTCGATGCGCGCCGCCGCGGCATCGACGAGCTCCAGCGGCGTGATCTCCCGGCGGCGCAGGCGGGCTACCGCTTCGGTCGCGCTCAGGCGCACCAGCTCCTCATGTGCAGTCATCCGTATCTCCCCTTTCCCGGTCCGGGTGTGCTCGACATGAAATGACACCATTGTCCATGCGAAGCCCATCCGCATCGACGAGGGACGGGCAACCCGCCCGCAGGTAGGCGACAATCCCGGTTTTGCCCGGGCCGCGCCCGGTGCCCCGATTCGCTTCCACCGGACTCCACGAGGACCACCCCATGCCCGTCTATCGCTCCAGGACATCGACCGCAGGCCGCAACATGGCGGGAGCGCGCGCGCTGTGGCGCGCCACCGGCATGAAGGACGCGGACTTCACCAAGCCGATCATCGCGGTGGCGAATTCCTTCACCCAGTTCGTGCCGGGCCATGTCCACCTCAAGGACATGGGCCAGCTGGTGGCCCGCGAGATCGAAGCCGCCGGCGGCGTCGCCAAGGAGTTCAACACGATCGCGGTGGACGACGGGATCGCGATGGGCCACGACGGCATGCTGTATTCGCTGCCCAGCCGCGACATCATCGCCGACTCGGTCGAGTACATGGTCAATGCGCACTGCGCCGACGCGATGGTGTGCATCTCGAACTGCGACAAGATCACCCCGGGCATGCTGATGGCGGCGATGCGGCTCAACATTCCGGTGGTGTTCGTCACCGGCGGCCCGATGGAGGCCGGCAAGACCCGGCTGGCCGAGCACAAGGTGGACCTGATCGATGCGATGGTGATGGCGGCCGACTCGACGGTCAGCGACGCAACCCTCGCCGAGGTGGAACGCTCCGCCTGCCCCACCTGCGGCTCCTGCTCGGGCATGTTCACCGCCAATTCGATGAACTGCCTGGCCGAGGCGCTGGGTTTGGCGCTGCCGGGCAACGGCACGGTGGTGGCCACCCATGCCGACCGTCGCGCGCTGTTCGAGGATGCCGGCCGACTGGTGGTCGAGCTGGCGCGGCGCTACTACGAGGGCAACGAGGAATCCGTGCTGCCGCGCTCGGTGGGCATCAAGGCCTTCGAGAACGCGATGACGCTGGACATCGCCATGGGCGGCTCGACCAACACCATCCTGCACCTGCTGGCGATCGCGCAGGAAGCCGGCATCGACTTCACCATGAAGGACATCGACCGCCTCTCGCGCACGGTGCCGCAGCTGTGCAAGGTCGCGCCCAACACCCCGCAGTACCACGTCGAGGATGTGCATCGCGCCGGCGGCATCATGGCCATCCTGGGCGAGCTCGACCGGGCCGGCCGCCTGCACACCGATGTCCCCACGATCCATGCGCCGACGATGAAGGAAGCGCTGGCGCAGTGGGACATCATGCGCGAGCCTTCCGCCGAGGTGCAGACCTTCTACCGGGCCGGCCCGGCGGGCATTCCCACCCAGGAAGCGTTCAGCCAGGCCACCCGCTGGCCCTCGCTCGACACCGACCGCAGCAAGGGCTGCATCCGCTCGATCGAGCACGCCTTCTCGCAGGAGGGCGGGCTCGCCGTGCTGGTAGGCAACATCGCGCCCGACGGCTGCGTGGTCAAGACCGCCGGCGTCGACGACGAGCTGCTGGTGTTCGACGGCCCGGCCCATGTCACGGAGTCGCAGGACGAAGCGGTCGAGCACATCCTCAAGGACCGGGTGAAGGCCGGCGACATCGTGGTGGTGCGCTACGAAGGCCCGCGCGGCGGCCCGGGCATGCAGGAGATGCTCTACCCGACCTCGTACATCAAGGCCAAGGGCCTGGGCAAGGCTTGCGCGCTGCTCACCGACGGACGCTTCTCGGGCGGCACCTCGGGCCTGTCGATCGGGCATGTCTCGCCGGAAGCCGCGGCCGGCGGCACGATCGGCCTGGTACGCGACGGCGACCGGATCCGGATCGACATCCCGAACCGACGCATCGACGTCCTGCTGTCGGACGAAGAGCTGGCGAAGCGTCGCACCGAGCGGGATGCGCAGGGCTGGAAGCCGGCGCAGCCGCGAAAGCGCAAGGTTTCCGCCGCCCTGAAGGCTTACGCGATGCTGGCGACATCGGCCGACAAGGGAGCGGTGCGCGATCTCGCGAAGCTCGGGGACTGATGTTCTTGTGTATTCTCGCCACACAATCTACTCACGAGGAGAAAGACGATGACATTGAGCGTAGTAGCGACGATCAAGGTGAAGGACGGCCAGCAGGCCGGCTTCGAGGCGGCGGCGAGCAAGCTCGCGGCGGCGGTGCAGGCGAACGAGCCCGGCTGCCTGCTGTACACCCTGAACAAGGGCGATGATCCGCTCACCTATGTTTTCCTCGAGCGCTACAAGGACGAGGAGGCCGTGAAGGCCCACCGGGCGTCCGAGCATTTCCGCTCGCTCGGGCGCGAGATGGGCGCATTCATGGACGGGCCGCCGGCGGTCCTGCGGATGACCGAACTGGCCTGAGGACGCCCCGGGCTCAGAAGCCCGAGGCGTCGAGCTCGAGCCAGGTAACCCCGGGCCGCTTCTCGACGAAGATCCGCCCGCGCTCGAGCCGGTACGCCAGCTGGCAGTCCAGCCGTGGACTGGACAGCACGCCGGCATTGAACACCGCGACGTTCTCGCCGCCCGGCCTGCGCACCGACTGGATGAGCAGGCCCGGGTGCCCCTCGCGATGGATGCGCGCACCCACCGCCTGGGTGAACGAGTAGTCGCTCGGATGCAGCAGCCGCGGATGACCGGCGCTCGCTCGCCGGAAGTCCAGCAAGGCGGCGGTACACGACACCGAGTACACCTTGCGCTCGGCGATGACCGATTCGGTCTCGAAACCCGCATCGGAGAGCAGTCCGCGATACCAGTGGTACGCGGATTCATGGACGGTGGTCTCGACGGTGTCCGATCCGTACCAGACCCCGTGCGAGCCATCCGAGAAGCGGCTCGCCTGCCAGTGCCGGAACGGCCAGGCGATGGCATTGAACCAGTCGGCGTCCTCGAAGGGCCGGTCGATGAGCGGGCTTGCGGAGCGATACGTCGGCGGTTTCACCTCGGCTTCCACCGCCTGCGCAAGCAGCCAGTCGTCGGGATCGTCGGCAAGGTCGTCGAAGAGATCCTGCGAGCGCCCCAGCGAGACGATGTTCCTCGCGACGTCCCGGTGGAAGTCCACCAGCGAGAGTTCGGCGAAGAGCTTCACTTCAATTGCCGCGGGCCCGGTCGAGGTAGGCGCGCACCATCAGTACCCCGGCGAAGCCCCATTCCCTGATGACCTCGACCGGCGTGAGATTGTCGAAGGCCTTGTTCCGGGTGGTCATCCAGCGATAGGCGAGTTCGCGGTTGCGGGGAAACAGCAGGCGCAGGCTCTTGTGGATGCCCAGCAGGTGGCCCACCCTCTCGTACTGGTCACGGCTGGTGCCGATCGGTTCGCCCCTGCGATAGCGCGCCAGGGCGGCCCGGTTGCTGGAGGCGATGCCCAGCAGCGCGGCCTGGTCCTCGGTGCCGAGCTGCCAGTGCTCGAACAATGTCATCACCATCCGGGCCAGGGCGCCGCGATCTTCGGCGGCGCTTCTTTCGCGCTCGAGTGCAGCGGACATGATGGACTCCTTGTCGGGAGCTGATCCTTGGCGATAGTATAGAGTATCGTTTCGAACGAAACAATAAACGCTTCATTTAAAACAGAGCCTCATGACACAGGACAGCCCCATCTTCTGGAAACGGTCGCGCGTCGAACTGCGCGCCGCCGGCTTCGATCCGGACCGCGCCGCCAAGGCCCGCGCACTGGTCACGATCGCCGCCGCCTGGACCAATGCCCATCGCTGCAACAACCGGGTCCGCGAGCTCGCCGACCTGCTGACGACCCTCATCGGGGAACGCGGCGGGCAGGGCCTGGTGGTCGGCGCGCCGGCGGTCTCCGACGCGCTCACCCAGGGCACGCCCACCGCCGGCTACAGCCTGGTCTCGCGCGACACGGTGGCCGACTGCTTCGAGATCGGCCACTACGCGCACCACGGCGACGCGATGCTGGTGATCTCCGGCTGCGACAAGACCGGCGCGGCCGCCCTGATGCCGCTGGCGCGCACCAACGCCTTCGGCCTGGTGCTCTATCCGGGCACCGCTTCGCCCGGCAGCGTCTCGGTGCAGCCCTGGGCCGCCAAGGGCACCAACCTGACGATCCTCGACTATGCCGAGGCGCGCGCCGCGCACGAAGCCGGCCGCATCCCCACCGAGGCCTTCCACGAGGTCGAGCGCAGCGTGATGCCCGGCAGCGGCACCTGCGGCGCGATGTTCACCGCCAACACGATGAGCACGATCGCCGAGGCGATCGGCATGATGCTGCCGCGCGGCGCATCGCATGCGGCCGACTACCGGGCGGGCAGCGCGCTGCACGAGGACCTGCGCGCCCAGGCGCACGCCAGCGTCGATGCCCTGTTCCACCTGATCGAGGCCGGCATCCGGCCGCGCGACATCATGAGCGAGCGCGCCTTCGAGAACGCGATCGCCACCGCCTACGCGATGGGCGGCTCGACCAACATGTACCTGCACCTGCTCGCGATCGCGCGCGAAGCCCAGGTGCCGATCACGATCGAGCGGATCCAGGCGGTCGGCGAGCGGATCCCGCTCATCGCGAACCTGCAGCCGCACGGCCCGTACGCGATGGCGGCCCTGCATGCGGTGGGGGGCGTGCCGGTGGTGATGAAGGAACTGCTGGCGAACGGCCTGCTGCATGGCGACGTGATGACCGTCACCGGCAGGACGCTGGCCGAGAACCTCGCCGACGTTCCCACCGTCGGGGAACTCGGCAGCCAGGACGTGGTGTTCCCGGTGGCGCGCCCGATCGCGGCGCACAACAGGCACATCAGCGTGCTCAAGGGCAACATCGCCCCCGAGAGCTGCGTGCTCAAGCTCTCGGGCAAGACGCTCGACAAGGGCGTATTCCGCGGCACCGCCCGCGTGTTCGATTCCGAGGCCGACACCATGGCCGCGATCCGCGCCGGCGAGATCGTGCCCGGCACCGTCGTGGTGGTGCGCAACGTCGGGCCGGTGGGCGGTCCGGGCATGCCCGAGATGGTGATGCTCACGATCCAGCTGCAGGGCCGCGGACTGGGCGCGGACGTCGCGCTGATCACCGACGGGCGCTTCTCGGGCGTATCGCACGGCATCCTGATCGGGCACATCTCGCCGGAGGCTGCCCGCGGCGGCCCCATCGCGGCGGTGCGCGATGGCGACACCATCGTCATCGATCCCGGCAAGCGGACGCTGAACCTGGATCTGCCGGACGAGGAAATCGCCCGGCGCATGGCGCAATGGCAGGCGCCCGAAAGAGCCGATCCGATCCGCCCGGGCTCGGTGCACGACAAGTACGTGCGACTGGTCTCGTCGGCGCACCATGGCTGCGTGCTCTGAAGTGAGCCAGGAGCAACCACGATGAACCGTCCCGTCCTCGATGAAGCCAGCATCCATCCGGCGATCCGCGAACGGATCGCCACGCACCACGCCGATATCGTCGGCGAGGTGCAGCAGGCGATCGCCACCGACGACGTGGTGGTCGTCGGGATGGTGGCGAACCCGTTCCCGCGGCGTGCGCGCCGGGCGCTGGACGCCGCCGGCGTGCCGCATCGCTATCTCGAGTACGGCGGCTATCTCGGCAACTGGCGCCGGCGCAATGCGCTGAAGATGTGGACGGGCTGGCCGACCTTCCCGATGGTGTTCGTCAGGGGCATGCTCGTGGGCGGCGCCCAGGAGCTGGAGCGGCTGATCGCCAGCGGCGAACTGCAGCGCATGCTCGCAGCTCGCACCGGTAACGCGCGGCGGTAATGGGGTCAGACACCATTTCGATGAAATGGTGTCTGACCCCATTACCGCCTGACCCCATTACCGCCGTTACCGCATCAGTCGCGCACGAGCCCCTTGGGCAGGGGAAACGCCGTGTTCTCCTCGATGCCCGGCAGCGTGGTCACGCGCCCGGCGCCCAGCTCGGCGAGCCGTTCGACCAGCTCGGTCACCAGCACCTCGGGCGCCGAGGCGCCGGCGGTGACGCCGATCCGGCGTCGGCCCTCGAGCCAGCTGGGGTCGAGTTCCGCGGCCGAACCGATCAGCCTCGCCTCGCGCCCCATCTTGGCGGCCACTTCGCGCAGCCGGTTGCTGTTGGAGCTGTTGGGCGAGCCGATCACCAGCACCAGGTCGCACTGCTGCGCCATGAACTTGACCGCGTCCTGGCGGTTCTGGGTCGCGTAGCAGATGTCCTGCTTCTTGGGCTCGGCGATCGCGGGGAAACGCTGCTTCAGCGCATCGATGATCTCGCGGCAGTCGTCCACCGACAGCGTGGTCTGGCTGACATAGGCGAGGCGCTCCGGGTCCTTGACCTGCAGGCGCGCGACATCGGCCACCGTCTCGACCAGGTGGACGCCGCCGTCGGCCTGGCCCATCGTGCCCTCGACCTCCGGATGACCGGCATGCCCGATCATGATGATCTCGCGATCGTCGCGACGCATCTTCTGCAGCTCGACATGGACCTTGGTCACCAGCGGGCAGGTCGCGTCGAACACCGTCAGGCCGCGGCGCTCGGCCTCGTCGCGCACCGCGCGCGAGACGCCGTGCGCCGAGAAGATCACCGTGGCGCCATCGGGAACTTCGTGGAGTTCCTCGACGAAGACCGCGCCCTTGCTCCGCAGTTCGTCGACGACATGGGCGTTGTGGACGATCTCGTGGCGAACGTAGATCGGGGCGCCGAAGCGCTCGAGCGCGCGCTCGACGATATCGATCGCGCGATCGACGCCGGCGCAGAACCCGCGAGGCTGCGCGAGCAGGGTTTCCATCAGAGCACTCCGAGAATCCGCACCTCGAACCGGATCGACTGGCCGGCGAGCGGATGGTTGAAATCGACAAGCACGCCATTGTCGTCGATCGACTTGAGCACACCGGCAAAGCGCCCACCGTCGGGACGGGCAAAGTCGATCACGTCGCCCGGCTCGTAGCTGGTGTCCGGATCGGCATTGGCATCGAAGACGGCGCGCGACAGCCGCTGCACCAGTTCCGGGTTGCGCGGGCCCCAGGCCTGCTCGGGCGCCACGTCGAACACCGCATCGGCGCCGTCGACCAGGCCATGGAGCAGGCGCTCGAGGGGTTCGGCCAGTTGTCCGTGCCCGAGCTGGAAGGTGGCGGGCTTTCCGCCGAAGGTGCTAATGACGTCACCGCCGCCATCGGCGAGACTGAGCCGGTAATGGAGGGTCAGGAAAGAATCCGGGCCAACGCGGGCTGCTTCGCCCGCCGGCATCTTGCTGGGTTCCGACACGTCGATCGCCATCCCGCGCACATGCGCCTCATCGCCAAACCCCGATTTTAAGGTATCGCCGATGCCCATCACCGACTGGCCCGCCGACACCCGGCCCCGCGAGCGTCTCGTGTCGCAGGGCGCCGCCGCACTGTCCGACGCCGAACTGCTCGCCATCGTGCTGCGCAGCGGGCGCCGGGGCCGCAGCGCGGTGGCGCTGGCCCACGACCTGATCAGCCGCTTCGGGAGCCTGCAGGCGCTCGCCGCCAGCGGCAGCCGGGCCTTCTGCGACGCGCCCGGCGTCGGCTTCGCCAGCTGGGCCAGCCTGCAGGCGGCCATCGAGATCGCCCGGCGCACCCTGCGCGAGGAACTCCACCGGGGCGACGCCCTGCAATCGCCGGCGGCGGTCCGGGCCTTCCTGACGCTCTGGCTGCGCGACCGCCCCCACGAGGCCTTCGTCGGCCTGTTCCTCGACTGCCGCAATCGCCTGCTCGCCGCCGACGAGCTGTTCCGGGGCACCCTCACCCAGACCGCGGTCTATCCCCGCGAGATCGTCCGGCGCGCCATCGAGCTCAACGCCGGCGCCGTGGTGTTCGCCCACAACCACCCCTCCGGGGTGGCCGAGCCCAGCCATGCCGACCGCGCCCTCACCGAGGCCCTGCGCCGGGCCCTGGAACCCCTCGAGGTCCGCGTCCTCGACCATCTCATCGTCGCCGGCAACCGGGTGTTGTCCTTCGCCGAGCAGGGCCTGGTCTAGACGAAGCGGGCAACTTGCCTGCCATGGGCAGGCCGGGTTAAAATCTCTGGCTTCGCTTTGTATTCGTTGCGCGGCCTTGTCGGAACACCGACAGCGGCCACTTCGAAAGCAGGGCCGAATATCCGCTGGAATACCCGCTGAATACCCGGCCATGGCGCCGGAGAGCCGCCGGATGCCGATACCGCCATCCGGCCAAGGAGTTCGAGATGTCACGCGTCTGCCAGATTACCGGCAAGGGCCCGATGGTCGGGAACAATGTTTCGCACGCGAACAACAAGACCAAGCGCCGCTTCCTGCCCAACCTGCACTATCGCCGCTTCTGGATCGAGAGCGAGCGCCGCTGGATTCGCCTTCGCGTGTCGAGCGCCGCGGTTCGCCTGATCGACAAGAAAGGCATCGAGACCGTTCTCGACGAACTGCGCCAGCGCGGCCAGGCCGTCTGAGCGTTCCCGTCATCGGCGGGCGCCGAGGCGCCCCGCACGCCCAGCATCCACGCGGAGAACCATCATGCGCGACAAGATCAAGCTCGAGTCCACGGCCGGAACCGGCCACTTCTACACCACCGACAAGAACAAGCGGAACATGCCGGAGAAGATGCAGATCAAGAAGTTCGATCCGGTCGCCCGCAAGCACGTGATCTACAAGGAAGCCAAGATCAAGTGAACGCCGCGGCCCGCCAGGTGGGCCGGATGGCCACGAGACAGGCAGCACCCCAGGAAAAGGCCTCGCGTATTGCGAGGCCTTTTTCATGGTCGGGCCGCCCCGGAGTGGTCAGCTCTCCGTCCCGGAGTGGTCAGCTCTTTCACCTGCCGGGTTGCCGTGAGGCGTGCCGCCACCGAGCGCGCCGCGCACCGCCCCCATGTCGCGCCGGGCCAGACCGACGAGGATCCGGTCGACCACCTGCGCCGCCCGGGGCGAGAACAGGCGCAGCACCGCCCAGTAGAACAGCGCACCGGCGGCCGCGGCGAGCGCCAGGGCGATGGGCGCCGGCAGGTGCAGGACCAGCCATGACACCGTCGCCCATGTTGCCGCCGCCATCAGCAAGGCGCTGACGAAGGCACCGGCGCCAGCGAAGGCCTGCTCCCGGATCGTCAGGCCGGTCAGGCGATGCACCAGCATCGCATTGAGCGGAAACAGCAGGAAGCCGCGCGCGCCCATCGCGGCGGCCACCGCGACGATCCCGAAGGGCAGCGAGGCCAGCAGCAGCACGATGGTCAGGCAGACGCCCACGATCGAGACGCCCAGGTGCCAGTTCGCCTTGCCCATGCCGCGCACGATGGCCATCTGGACCATCGCCACGGGCGAGCGGATCGCGAAGAGCATCATCACCTGGATGACCGGCACCGCGCCCGACCATTCCTTGCCGAACAAGGCTGGAACCAGTACCGGCGCAAGCGCCCCGATGCCCAGGAAGAGCGGACAGGAGAGCACCGCGCTCGCGCGCATCGTCGTGATCGAGATGTCCCACACCGCATCGCGCTGGTCCTGGGCCCTGGCGACGCCGGTCTGCACCACCTGGTAGGCCGGCCGGACCAGCAGCGCAACGACCTGCTCGTAGATTCGCAGCGCGAGCGAGTACAGGCCGACGGCCGTCGCCCCCAGCGAGCGCGCGATCAGGGCGCGCGGCAACTGCCCATCGCAGTACATGACGCCCCAGGCGCCCCAGGTATTGGCATTGAAGCCGAGCAGGTCGGTGAAATGATGGCGGCTCATGGCCAGCCCGGGGTGCCAGCGCGCCACTGCCGACGCCGCCGCCAGAGTCGTCGCGGCGCGCGCGAGTTCCATCGCGACCAGGCTCCAGACCCCGGCGCCCGACCAGGCGAGCATGATGCCGACCGCGCTCGAGATGATGCTCGCAATCGACTCCACTGCCGCCAGCGCCTTGAACCGGATGTGGCGCATGAGCAGGGCGACGGGTACCACCGCCAGAGCGCCCAGCGGCAGCGTCGCGGCGCGCACCGGCAGGATCTCGGCCAGCATCGGCCCGCCGCGGAGCAGCGCCGCCAGGGGTTCCGCTGCCAGCGCCAGGCCGCACCAGCCGAACATGCCGACAGCCAGCGAGGCCCACAGGGTCGCGTTCAGGTGGCCGGGGGCAACGTCGCGCCGCTGCACCAGGGTGTCGATCGGCGCCATGGTCGCGAAGATCTCGATCAGGCCGACGCTGACCCAGGTCAGGGCGAACACCCCCCAGGCCTGCGGCCCGATGAGCCGGGCGACCACGACGAGGGTCGCCATGGTGACGCCCAGCTGGACGAACTTGCCGGCCACGTTCCAGGCTGCGCCGCGCGCCAGGCGATCGAATCCGGACATGATGGCGAATCATCGCCGCGGCGACCGGCCGCGTCGACCCTCGCCGCGACGACCTACCGATTCTCGTGACGAATGGCACACGGTGCGCCAGCCTTGTGCTCGCCACACCGATGCTGTCACACAAGACACAGCGAGCCGATGCTAGGGTTCAGGGCTATCGTCGCGCAAGCGACCCGATGCGCGGAGCCCCCCTGATGGCCGGTGAACTGCTCGAACTGCTGGAAGCCGCGGTCCGCAAGGACCCCACAGCCCCCGCCCTGCTCGCCCCCGGGCGAGCGCCGCTCGACTACCGGTCGCTGCGCGACCAGGTCGAGCATGTCGCGGCCAGCCTGAGCGCCGGCGGCCTCGGGCCGGGGAGCCGTATCGCGACGGTATTGCGCAACGGCCCGGAGGCCGCGGCGACCGCGTTCGCGGTCGCGGTCGCGTCCAACGCTACCTGCGTGCCGCTCAACCCGGCCTACGGGGAAGCCGAGTTCCGCTTCTATCTCGAGGACTCCCGCGCCGACGCCCTGGTCACCATCGCCGGCGAGGACAGTCCCGCAATCGCGGTGGCAGCGGAACTCGGCCTGTTGCTCTTCACGCTCGAGATCGACCCGGCCCGGCCCGCCGGCAGCGCCACCCTGAAGTCCCGTGCCGCACCGTCGAACGGGCGCCAGGCAGATGGCGCCGGGGCCGCCGACAAGGTGGCGCTGATACTGCACACCTCGGGCACGACCGCCCGGCCGAAGATCGTGCCCTTGTCGCAAGCGAACCTCGCTGCTTCGGCACGCTCGATCGCCCGCCATCTCGCGCTCGGGCCGAGCGACTGCGGGCTGAACGTGATGCCGCTGTTCCACATCCACGGACTGGTCGGCTCGATGCTCGCCTCGATCGCCGCTGGTGCGAGCATCGTCTGCACGCCGGGCTTCGACGACGAGCGCTTCTTCGAGTGGCTCGCCGAGTTCACGCCAAGCTGGTACACGGCGGTGCCGACGATCCACCAGGCCGTGCTCGCACGCAGCGAGGCCTATCGTCGCCTGGCGCCGGCGCACCGGCTGCGCTTCGTGCGCTCGTCGTCCGCGTCGCTGCCCCCGAAAGTGCTCCATGCGCTCGAAGACCTCTTCGGGGCGCCCGTGGTCGAGGCCTACGGCATGACCGAAGCCTCCCACCAGATGGCGAGCAATCCCTTGCCGCCGGCAACACGCAAGCCCGGCACCGTGGGAATCGCCGCCGGCGCCGAGATCACCATCCTCGATGCCGCGGGCTCGCAGCTGCCACGCGGGGCGACCGGCGAGATCGCGATCCGCGGCGCCGGCGTGACAACCGGCTACGAAGCGAATCCCCAGGCCAACGCCGCCGCCTTCACCGACGGCTGGTTTCGCACCGGCGACCTCGGGCAACTCGACGAGGACGGCTACCTGCGGATCGAGGGCCGCATCAAGGAGATCGTCAACCGCGGCGGCGAGAAGGTATCGCCACGCGAGGTCGACGAGGCGCTGCTGGAGCATGCCGGCGTCGCGCAGGCGGCGGCATTCGCAACCCCGCACCCGACGCTGGGCGAGGATCTGGCCGCGGCGGTGGTGCCACGCCCGGGGACGAACCTGGACGAGGACGAGCTGCGCGGATTCCTCTTCGGCCGGCTGGCGGAGTTCAAGATTCCCTCGCGATTGCTGATCGTCGATGCGATCCCCAAGGGGCCCACAGGAAAGGTGCAGCGCACATCGCTGCACAAGGCTCTCGCCGATGCGCTGGCGGAAACCTTCGAGCCGCCTGCCGACGACATGGAGACGATCGTCGCGAAGGCCCTGGGCGAAGTCCTCGACATCGACCGGGTGGGTCGAGGGGCGAACTTCTTTGCAATGGGTGGAGACTCGCTCAAGGGGGCGCGCGTCGTCGCGCGCATCGGCGAAGCGATTGGCATGGCGCTGCCGATCGGCGACCTCTTTCGCCACCCGACGGTAGCGGGTTTCGCCGCTCACGCGGGAGCCCTGCGCGGCACCCTCGCGCTTGCCGATGCCGGATTGCTGCCCGACATCGATGCGATGTCCGACGAGGAAGTCGAACGCATGCTCGGCGAACTCGAGGCCGCGAGCCCGTCGATCCGATTGGACAGAAACGAAGCCGCTCCGGAATGAACGGCCCGGGCCAGGACGCCGAGGACAAGCGCGCTCGCCTCGCGCGTCTGCTGCATGAGGCGCGCCGCCGCCAGCGCGTCGATGATCCGCCGCTGGCGGTCGTGGCTGCCGACGCCGACGGCTTGCCCCGGGACCCAAGCGGGCTGGCCGTGGCGCCAGCAACACCGGCCCAGCAGGCGCTCTGGCTGCTCGACGGCCTGCCCGGCACGGATTCCGCCTACGTGGTGGCACTGTCGGCAGAACTCGACGGCCCTCTTCATGTCGGTGCCCTGCGCGATGCGCTCGACGCCCTGGCGCAACGCCACGATGCGCTGCGCGCCCGCTTCGAGACTTCCGGCGAATCCCTGCGAATGCATGTCGATGCGCGAGCCGTGATCCCGCTCGACACCGTTTCGCTCGACGAGGCCCCCGTCGACTCGGCCGCGCGCGAGGATCCGGACCGCGAAGCACCGGCGGATGCCGAGGCCGAACATGGCATCGAAGAACGGGCGCGAACCCTGGCGCGCGCTTTCGTCGAAACCCGGTTCGATCTGCGCAAGGCGCCGCTGGCTCGCGCCCAGCTCCTCCGGCTGGGGTCGCGGCGCCATCGCCTCACGCTGGCCGTGCACCATATCGTCTGCGACGGCTGGTCGGTCGGCCTGATCGCCCGCGATCTCGGGGAGCTGTACCGGGCACGGCTCGAATCGCGGGCGCCCGTGCTGCCGACGATCGAGGCCAGCTATGCCCGCTACGCCGCATGGCAATGCGAACGCACGAGCGATGCCCGGCTCGCCGGATCGATCGCGCACTGGCGCGGGCGACTCGCCGGGCTCGCGCCACTGGGGCTGCCGACGGACCGTCCGCGTTCGGCCCGCCCCGACCGGACCTGCGACCGGGTGAACTGGCGGATCGGACCGGTCACGACTGCCGCCCTGCGCACGCTTGCCGGCGCCGAGGGCGCGACGCCCTACATGGCGCTGCTCGCCGTTTTCCAGGTCCTGCTGGCACGCCACAGCGGCCGCAGCGACATCGCGGTCGGCACCCCCATCGCTGGCCGCGACCGCAGCGATCTCGAGGCGATGGTCGGCTACTTCGTCAACATGCTGGTCATGCGCACCGATCTCGCGGGCGAGCCCTCGTTCCGGGACCTCGTCACCCGTGTGCGGGACACGACACTCGACGCCTTCGAGCACGCGCAAGTTCCCTTCGACCGACTGGTCGCGGCGCTGGCGCCCGTCCGCGAGCCCGGCGTCAATCCGCTCTTCCAGGTCTCGTTCGCGCTCCACAACATCGCCGAGCGACCACTGGAGCTCGCCGGTCTCGCATGTGATTCGACCCGACTGCGTCCGGGCACCACGCGCTTCGATCTCTCGCTCGCGATGACCGAGCGCGAGGGTGGGCTCGACGCCGAACTGGAGTTCGCGACCGCACTGTTCGATCGCGAGCGAATCGAGCGAATGGCCGGGCACCTCGATCGGCTCCTGGCGGCGGTGATCGCGGATCCTTCCTGTCCGATCGGCGATCTTCCGATGATCGGACCGGAGGAAAGCGGGCTGCTCGAGCGCTGGAACGCCACTACGGCACCCTACCCGCGGCAGGAAACGCTCATCGGCCTCTTCGAGGCGCAAGTCCGCCGCGGCCCCGGCGCCATCGCCGTGCACGCCGGGGAATCGGTACTCGACTACGCCACCCTGGACAGGCGGGCCAATCGGCTCGCGCACCACTTGCGCGAGCTCGGCGCCGACCGTGGCTGCCGCGTGGCACTCTGCCTGGAGCGCGGCGCCGACATGCTTGTCGCCTTGCTGGCCACGCTCAAGGCGGGCGCCGCCTTCGTGCCGCTCGATCCGCGCGAGCCTGCAATGCGTCGCAACGAGGTGATCGAGGACGCGCTGCCCACGGTCCTCGTCGTCCATTCGACGACCCTCGCCGGGCTGCGCCTGCCGGCCGGTGCACGGCTGCTCGTCATCGATGCCGAAGCCGCATCGGTTGCGGCCTGTCCCGATGAGCGCCCGGTCCGCGACACCGGGCCGGCCGACCTCGCCTATGTCCTCTACACGTCGGGATCGACCGGGCGACCGAAGGGCGTGATGGTCGAGCATGGTTCCCTCGTCAACCATGTCTTCTGGTGCATCGACGCCTTCGGCCTGACGGCGCGAGACGCGATGCTCCAGCGCAGCACGATCGCCTTCGACGGATCCGGGGTCGAGCTCTGGCCGACGCTTGTCGCCGGCGCCCGCCTGGTCATCGCCGACGAGGATCAGGCCCGCGACCCGCATGCCCTGCTCGCGCTGGTCCGTCGGCACGAGGTCAGCGTGGCGAAATTCATGCCGGGACTGCTCGTCCCCCTGCTCGAGGAGCTGGCGCGCGATCCCCGTCCCTTGCCGCTGCGCACCGTGCTCGTCGCGGGCGACGTGCTCGCGCCGGGCGACGCCCGCCGCTGGATCGAAACGACCGGTACCGAGTTGCTCAACCTGTATGGGCCGACCGAGTGCACGATCGATGCGACCTGGCACCGGGTGGAGTCCGTCGACGACGACCGATCGGTTCCGATCGGCCGCCCGATCCACAACTGCCGTATCCACATCCTCGATTCACGCCTGCGGCAGGTTCCGATCGGGGTCGTCGGCGAGATCTGCATCGCCGGAGTCGGCCTTGCGCGCGGCTATCTCGGGCGGCCCGAGCTCGACGCCGAGCGCTTCGTGCCGAATCCGTTCGAGGAACCCGGCGCCCGTCTCTATCGCAGCGGTGACGCCGGTCGCTGGGGCCCCGACGGCAGCATCGAGTTCATCGGACGCATCGACCGGCAGATCAAGATCCGCGGCCATCGGATCGAGCCGGGCGAAGTGGAAGCGGCATTGCTCGCCGCCGGCGCGCGCGCTGCCGTCGTGCAGGCCGAGCCCGATCGCAACGGCGACGAACGGCTGGTGGCCTACGTCGAGCCGGCGGGGCTCGAGGCCGCGGCACTGCGCGCATCGCTTGCCGCCAGGCTGCCGGCATGGATGCTGCCGGCGCGAACCTTCATGCTCGACCGGCTACCCCTGCTGGCCAACGGCAAACTCGATCGCAAGGCGATCGGAAGCATCGACCTCCGCGGGCATGAAGCCCACCAGGCGGAGATCGCGCAGCACCCGGCGCCGCGCCAGGGCGAACGGGCAAGCGGGAACGCGACGCGCATCGCCGCGATCTGGTCCGGGCTGCTGGGCATCGAAGTCGTCGGCGCCGACGACGACTTCTTCGAGTTGGGTGGGCATTCCCTGCTCGCGGCCCGGGCGGCCGTACGCATCTCCGCCGAGTTCGGCGTCGAGGTCCCGGTCAGTGCGCTCTTCGACGCGCCTACGCCACGCGGGCTCGCGATGTCGATCACGGGCGAGGCAAGCAAAGCAGCCGGCACCGGCGCCATCGTCGACTCGGCGGCCGCCTCGGGCACCCAGGCGACCCCGGCTTGCGTATCGACAGCCGACACACCCTGCCTAGCCGCAAGCCCCCAGCAGCAGTCGCTCTGGTACATCGAGTCGGCCGGCGGAGCGCCCGGCGCCTATCATGTTCCGCTCGCCTGGCGGATCGAGGGCGACATCGATTCGATTGTCCTGCACGAAGCCCTCGGCTACCTCGCACAACGGCACGAGGCCCTGCGATCACGCTTCGAAGCCAGGTCGGGCGAACTGCGCCAGCGCATCGACCCCGAGGTCGACATACCGCTCGAGACCATCGCGACCCGAGGCGATCCGCGCGATGCAGCGCAGGAGTTCGTGAGTCGCCGCTTCGACCTTGCCGGCGCGCCGGCCTGGCGAGTCGCCCTCGTCGAGGGCGACGGGGAGCGCTGGCTGGTCCTGGTGATGCACCATATCGTCACGGACGGCTGGTCGATGGCCATCCTGCAGCGCGAGCTCGGCGCCGCGTATGCGGCGCTGAGCCGCGGCGAAGCGCCGTCGCTGCCGCCATTGCCGGCCAGTACCGCCGATTACCTGCGCCAGCAGCAGGCGGCGCCCGCCATGGCGGCCCGGGAACGGGCGCTGGCGTACTGGCGCGATCGCCTTGCCGGAGTCGAACCCATTGCACTGCCGACCGACCGGCGGCGCCCGCATCGGCACGCCGGCCAGGCCACGCGCCTGCCCGTGACGATCGAGCGGTCCGTCCTTGCCAGCGCCCGCGAACTCGCGCGCCGGGAAGGCGCAAGCCTCTACATGGTCCTGCTCGCCGCCTGGCAGGCCGTGCTCTCGCGGCACAGCGGCCAGTCCGGGTTCGCCGTCGGCACACCGACGGCGGGCCGACACGCCGCCGAGTTCGAGCCGCTGGTCGGCTACTTCGTGAACATGCTCGCCATGCGGGCGGACCTGTCCGGCGACCCGAGCTTCGCCGATCTCCTGGGCCGGGTTCGTCGCGATACCCTCGCGGCGCTCGATCACTCGCAGATCAGCTTCGATCGCCTGGTCGCGGAGCTTGCGCCGCGCCGGGATGCGGGCGTGAACCCCCTGTTCCAGGTCGCGTTCGCGCTGCAGAACGCGCCGGCCGGGACGCTCGAAATCCCCGGTGTCCGCTGCTCGAACGCGACGCTCGCACCGGGCGAATCGAAGTTCGATCTCTTCCTGTCGCTCGCTGAATGCAGCGATTCCATCGAGGGCACGCTCGAGTACCCCCCGGCGCTGTTCGATGCCGACCGCATCGAGCGGCTTGCCGGTCACTTCACCCGCCTGCTGGCCGCCGCTGTCGCCGACCCCGATCGCTCGATCGCGGAACTGCCACTCGCCGATGCCGAGGAAATCGGGACGCTGGCCCGCTGGTCGCAGGGACTTCGCAATCCCTATCCGGCCGACGCCTCGCTTGCCGCCCTCTTCGAGGCGAAGGCTCGCGAGCATCCCGACGCAGTCGCGATCGAGTCAGTGGCGGGACGCCTCACCTATCGAGACCTCGACGCGCGGGCCGACAAGCTCGCCCGGGCATTGGGTGCACGCGGCATCGGCAATGGTTCCCTGGTCGGGCTGGCGCTGGCGCGCGGCGAAGCGCTGGTCGTCGCCATGCTCGGCATCATGAAAGCCGGTGCGGCCTACCTGCCGCTCGACCCGGCCTACCCCGCCGAGCGACTTGCGGCCATGGCCAGCGACGCCCGGCCGGCCTTGCTGATCAGCGACAGGGAGTCGAGCGCGCGCTTTGCGCAGCTCGACGACATCCCGTCGCTGCGCATCGATCGCGACGCCACCGACACCGCCAGCTACCCGACCAGCGCGCCTCGTTCCGGCGCCGACGGATCGAGCCTCGCCTACGTCATGTACACATCGGGCTCGACCGGGCTGCCCAAGGGTGTGCAGGTCCCGCAGCGAGCGATCTCCCGGCTCGTGCTCGAAACCGACTACATCCGCCTCGGCTCCGACGATGTGGTGGCGCAGGCCTCGAACACTTCCTTCGACGCAGCCACATTCGAGATCTGGGGCGCCCTGCTCAACGGCTCGACGCTGGTGCCGCTGTCGCCGGAGACCGTGCTCGATCGCCGCCGTCTCGCTGCGGCGATACGCGAACGCGGGATCACGGTGCTCTTCCTGACGACCTCGCTCTTCAATGCGCACGCTGCGGCCGAACCCGGCATGTTCGGCCCGCTTCATTGCCTGATCATCGGCGGCGAGGCCGCCGACCCGGCCATCCTGCTGCAGGTGGCCGAGTCCGCTTCGCCGCCGCACCGCATGGTCAACGGCTACGGCCCGACCGAAACGACGACCTTCGCGACGGCATGGGAGATTCCGCTCGACGCCGCGAGCCTTGCCCGTGAAACCGAGCTCGGCGTCCCCATCGGCCGCCCCATCGCCAACACCAGCTGCCATGTGCTCGATGGCAAGGGCCAGCTCCAGCCGGTCGGCGTCGTCGGCGAACTCTGCATTGGCGGGCCGGGAGTTGCCCAGGGCTACCTCGGGCGAGCCGACGCAACGCGCGAGCGCTTCGTGCCGGCGCCGGGCGACGAGGATGGCCCGACCTGGTATCGCACCGGCGACCTCGTACGCTGGCGCCAGGACGGCACGCTGCTCTATTGCGGGCGCAACGACCGACAGGTGAAGATCCGGGGCTTTCGTATCGAGCCCGGCGAGATCGAGGCGGTCATGCGCTCTCTCGCGGGTGTGCGCAACGCGGCAGCGGTGGTCGACGACAATCCGCAACGGGACGCCCGGATCGTCGGCTTCGTCGTGCCCGATGGCCGCTTCGACGAGCAATCCCTGCGCCGGGCCATCGGCGAGAAGCTTCCAGCGTACATGGTGCCGGCCGCGCTCCTCCCACTGGACGCGCTACCGATCACCGACAATGGCAAACTCGACCGGACCGCACTCGTCGCGCTGCTGCGGGAAGGCCAGGCAAGCCTGGCGCCGCTGGATTCGCCCTCGAGCCAGCCGGCCGCGGAAACCGCTCCGCTCGACGAGGACGCCACCCGATTGCTTGCGCTCTGGCGCCGTATACTCGCCCGCCCCGACCTCGATGCCGACGAGCACTTCTTCGAGGCCGGCGGCCATTCGCTGCTGGCGCTGCGGATGCTCGCCGAAGTCGAGCGCGAGTTCGACGTCGAGCCGCGTGTCGCCGCCCTGTTCGATGCGCCGACGGTCCGCCTGTTCGCCGCGCTCCTGCGCGATCGGCGATCGAACGCCGACACTGGCTGCGCGGTCACCATCCAGACCGGGGGTGCGGCCGCGCCGCTGTTCTTCGTCTCGGGCTACGGCGGCGAGATCGTGATGTTCCGCGACCTCGCCCACGCCCTTGGTCCCGGACAGGCACTGGTCGTCCTCGATACGGCGGCCTTCCGCGCCGAGGAACTCGCCGGCCTCGCGCTGCCCGATGTCGCGACGCGCATGATCGCGGACCTGCGCAAGATCCAGCCGCACGGCCCCTACCACCTCTGCGGCTACTCGCTGGGCGGCAAGTTCGTGTACGAGATCGCCCGCCAGCTGCGGGCATCGGGCGAGGAGGTCGCGCTGCTGGCGCTGCTCGACTGCAATGCGCCGGGCTATCCGAAACGCCGACGCCTGGCCGGGCGGCTGGCTGTCCATGCCGACCGAATCCTGGCGCAAGGCATGGCCGAGAACATCCGCTACCTGCGCGAGCAGTTCGGCTGGCTGGCGAAGGGGTTCCGGAAACGCGATCTGTTCGAATATGCGCCGGAGCTCGCCGAAAGCCGAATCGCAAGATCGATGAAGGACTCGGCCGAAGCGATGTTCCAGATCTGGCGCCAGCATCATCCCGGGCGCTACGAGGGTTCGCTGCTCGTGGTCCGTGCAGCGATTCGCAGCGAACGCGCCAGCGTGATCGACGACGACCCCATGCTCGGCTGGGCGACGTGGGTCGACGGCCCCGTCACCGTGCGCGATCTCCGGGCGGATCACCTGTCGATGCTGCGCCCCGTCCATGCCGCCGCGCTGGCGGAAACGCTGGCGGAATTCCTCGAGGCGCCGTCGCATGCCCTGGCCAATGCGCTCCCGACAGCGGGCGCCGGGCAGGCCCCGGATCGACCGGACTCGCCGCAGGAGCGCGTCGAACCGGAGCGCAAGCGGCGCGCGATCGCCGGCTGACCCGATCCGGCGGCAGCGTAGCACCGCATGCGCTGGGAAAGGTCCTCGCCACCGATGAGGATGCCGAAGGGGCCGAGCCTGGTGCTCGCGTCGGGGCAGTCGAACTTCAGGCCGAGCCGACGCCGGTATGCGGGGTGGCCGGGCCCGTCGAGGCTGTCGGGTTCGCCGCAGCCGCCGGGGATGGGGGCGCGGCGGGAGACACCGGATCCTGCAGGGCGGCACGAGCCGCGGCGATGTCACGGCGGGCCAGCGCGAACACCACCGCATCGACCACCCGGGCCGCCGAGCGCGAGAACACCCGCAGCACGGCCCAGTAGAGGATCGCGCCACCCGGCACGGCGATCGCCAGGGCCACGACGGGGCCGACGGTGCCCTCGAGCCAGGACAGCGCGCCCCAGACCGCCACCGCCATCACCGCGGCCGCCACCGAGGCGCCGAAGCCGGCGGTCAGCTGCGCGAAGACGGAAAGCCCGGTCAGGCGCCGGACGAGCCAGGCATGAAGGGGAAACAGCAGCGCGCCCTGGGCCCCGATGGCGGCGGCGACCGCCACCAGTCCGTAGGGCAGCGACACCGCCAGCACCACGATCGTGATGCACACGCCCACCGCCGCGATGCCCATGTGCCAGTTGGCCTTGCCCATTCCCCGCAGCACCGCCATCTGCACCATGGGCACGGGCGAGCGGATCGCGAACAGCATCATGACCTGGATCACCGGTACGGCGCCGACCCACTCGGAACCGAAGACCGCCGGGATCAGCACCGGGGAGATCGCCGCGATGCCGAGGAACAGCGGCGCGGCAAGCACGACGCTCGCGCGCATCGTGCCGTGGGCGAGCTCGCCGACCATGGCGGGATCGTCCTGGGCACGCGCGGCGCCGGTCTGCACCACCTGGTAGGCCGGCCGGATCAGCAGGGTCACGACCTGGTCGAAGAGCCGCATCGCCATCGAGTAGAGGCCTACCGCCACCGGCCCCAGCGACCGCGCGATCAGCGCCCGGGGCAGCTCGTCGTCGAGATAGGTGATTCCCCAGGCGCCCCAGGTGCTTGCATTGAATCCGAGCAGGTCGGTGAAATCGCTTTGCCGCATCCGGATGCCGGGAGTCCAGCGCGCCAGGACGAAGGCCGAGGCGGCCGTGGCCACCGAGCGGGTCAGCTCCATGGCCACCAGGCTCCAGACGCCCGCGCCGCCGAAGGCGAACGCCAGTCCCACGATGCTGGCCGCCACGCTGGCCGAGGATTCGACCGCGGCGATCGCCTTGAAGCGCGCCACCCGCATCAGCAGCGCGATCGGAACCACCGCGAGCGCGCCCAGCGGCAGGGTCGCCGCCCGCGCCGGCAGGATCTCGGCGAGCATCGTCCCGCCCTCGAGAAGCTCGGCCACCGACTCGGCGGTGAAGGTGAGGCAGGCCAGGCCGAGGACGCCCGCGACCAGTGAGGCCCAGAAAGTGGCGTTGAGGTGCCCGGGCTTGAGTTCGCGACGCTGCACCAGGGTGTCGATCGGGGCCATCATCGCGAAGATCTCGATCAGGCCGACCGTGATCCAGGTGAGCGCGAAGACGCCGTAGGCCTGCGGGCCGACCATCCGCGCGATGACCACCAGGGTCGCGAGCGTGACCACGGTCTGCACGACCTTGCCGGCGATGTTCCATGCCGCGCCACCGGCAAGTCGATCGAAGCGCACTTTCTTCATCACCGCAATCTTCGTAGAGCCAGCCCCGACCGTGGTGCACGGGCCGCCGTCTCGCGCCTGTGGCGCGACGAACGGCGATCTGCGGGCTCGAATGGCAATGCCCGAGCCGTTCGTCGGCCTCAGAAGCAAGCGGGCAGTTGAGTGTCGCTCCCGCGACGGCGCGGATGCAAGGATCCGACCAATCGAATCCTCCGGCCTCGGCCAGGTCCGCCTCCGATCGCGCGTTGCGATCAATGCGCGCAGCGTAGTGAGTGGACCGTGCCCCACACGGCGCCGCGTCCGGAAAGCTCGTCACCAGCCGCTTCAGCGGGAAAGGCGCAGGACGCGCACGAGAACGGACCGGACCATGCCAACCAGTACTCCAGCCAATCCGAAACCCATCGTCGCCGTGATCGACCGGCACCCCGGTGGCGCGACCGAGGGCGTCCCCGCGACACCGAGGCAGGCCGCGCTCTGGATGCTGCAGCAGATGCCGGAAACGGGGTCGGCCTACCATGTCGGCGAAGCGATCACGATCCATGGCACGGTCGATCCCCGGATCCTCGCCGAATCCCTGCAGGCCCTGGTCGAGCGCCACGATGCGCTGCGCTCCTGGTTCAGCTCGGTCGAAGGCGAACCCCACATGCATGTCGATCCGCAAGCCCGGATCGAGCTGCAACTCGACCTTCCGGACGGCGCGCGCAGCCGCGAGCAGATCGACGCCCTGGTCACGGAGTTCGTCGACACCCCCTTCGATCTCGCTCGTGCGCCGCTCATGCGGGCCAAGCTGTTCGGGATCGACGGGACACAGCAGCTGCTGGTCCTCGTCACCCATCACATCGTGACCGACGGCTGGTCGATCGGCGTCATCACCAGTGACCTGGCCGAGCTCTACGCTGCCCGCAGCGAGGCCCGACCGCCACGACTCGAGCCCCTCGAAACGAGCTTCGGGCGCTATGTCGCCGAACAGGCGCTGGCGCAGCCGGGCGAACAGCACGCCGCATCGATCGCCTACTGGCGCGAACAGCTGGGCGGGCTCGAAACCCTGCCCCTGCCGCTGGACCGGCCCCGCGGCCGCCAGCAGACCCGTACCGGCGCCTTCGTCGAATGGCATATCGACACGGAGTCGACCGCCGCCCTGGCAGCCCTCGCGAGGCGCGAGCGGGTGACGCCTTACATGGTCCTGCTCGCCCTGTTCAAGACCCTGCTGATGCGCCATTGCCGGCATGTCGACATCGCCGTCGGCACGCCGACGGCCGGGCGCTACGTGCTCGCCCATGAGCCCCTGGTCGGCTATTTCGTCAACATGCTCGTCATGCGGACCGACCTCGGCGGCAATCCCGGTTTCGCCGAACTCGTACGGCGCGTCCGCGCCACGGCGCTGGCGGCGTTCCAGCACGACGAGGTGCCCTTCGACCAGCTCGTCGCCGCGCTCGCCCCGCCGCGCGAGCCGGGCCTGAATCCGATCTTCCAGGTGTCCTTCGCCCTGCAGAACGCGCCGATGGAGCCGATGCGCCTGGGCGAGGCAGCCTGCACCCAGGCGACGCTGCCGACCCAGGACGTGCAGTTCGACCTCTCGCTCAGCGTGACCGAGCAGGACGAGGGCATGCTGGCCAACCTCGAGTACGTCCGCGAGGTGTTCGACGAAGCCCATGTCCGGGCGATGGCCGGGCATTTCCAGCGCCTGCTGCAGGCGGTTCTGGCATCGCCCGATGCGCCCCTGGCCGATCTCGACATGCTGTCGGCCGAGGAGCGCGAGGGCATCGGCTACCGCGGCCCGGCCGCCGCTTCGTCCGATGGCGAGGCAAGCCTCGTGGCACTGTTCGCGGCGCAGGCCGAGCGCACGCCGCAGGCGATCGCCGTGGTGGCGGGCGACCAGGCGATCGACTACCGGGAACTCGACCTGAGGTCGAACCGTCTTGCCCGGCGCCTGCGCGACCTGGGCGTGGACCGCGACGAGCGGGTTGCCCTGTGCATGACGCGCGGCATCGACGCGATCGTCGCCATGCTGGCCATCGGCAAGGCCGGCGGCGCCTATGTGCCGATCGATCCGCATCATCCGCCGGCCCGATCCAACCTGGTTCTCGAGGATGCGGGCCCCCGGGTCCTGCTCACCCGGGCCGCGGTCGCATCGGGCCTGGTGACGCCGGCGGGAACCCGCCTGCTGCTGGTCGACATCGAGGCGTCCGCGATCGAGGCCGAGTCGTCCGAGGCCCTGCCCCGGGTCACCGAGCCGTCCGATCTCGCCTACGTGCTCTACACCTCGGGATCGACCGGCCGCCCCAAGGGCGTGATGGTCGAGCACCGCAACGTGGCCAACCATGCCCGCTGGTTCGCCGCCGAGTTCTCGGTCGGCGTCGGCGAGGCCGCCCTGCAGCGCACCACCCTCGCCTTCGATGCCGCCGGCGTGGAGATCTGGCCCCAGCTGATCTCGGGCGGCAGCATCGTGATCGCCGACGACGAGACGACGAAGGATCCCCGGGCGATGCTCGACCTGATCCGCTCGGCCGGCGTGAAGCTGCTGCAGGCCGTGCCCGGGCAGCTCGCCGCCATGGTCGACGAGCTCGACCGGGATGCGGCCGCGCTGCCGCTGCGCGCCATCTTCGTGGGCGGGGACGTGCTCTCGCCCCATGATGCGCGTCGCTGGCACGAGCTCACCGGCATCCCCCTCTACAACATGTACGGCCCCACCGAGGCCACGATCGACGCCGCCTTCCATCGCTACGATCCGGATGTCGACCAGGACAACGTGCCGATCGGCCAGCCGCCGGCCAACTGCATCATCCGCCTGCTCGACGACGAGCTGCGCCCGGTCCCGCCCGGCACCCGCGGCGAGATCTGCATCGGCGGGGCGGGTGTCGCGCGCGGCTACCTGAACCGGCCCGATCTCGATGCCGGCCGCTTCGTCGACGATCCCTTCGTCGTCGGAGGCCGGCTCTATCGCAGCGGCGACGACGGCCGCTTGCGGGCCGACGGCGCGCTGGAATACATCGGACGCGGCGACCACCAGGTCAAGGTCCGCGGCTTCCGGATCGAACTGGGCGACGTCGAGGCCGCACTGGTCGCGGCCGGCGCCCGGCAGGCCGTCGTGCTCGCGGCGCCCGATCCGACCGGCATGCTGCGCCTGGCCGCCTACATCGAGCCGGCGGACATCTCGCTCGAGGCGTTGCGCGCGGAACTGGCCACGAGCCTGCCCGAGTACATGCATCCGGCGGCGATCCGCGCGATGGACCGCCTGCCGACCTTCACCAACGGAAAGCTCGACCGCAATGCGCTGCCCGCGCCGGAGTTCGGCTCGGGCGGATCGGACGGCACGGACGGCGAGGCTCGTCGTCGGCCGAGGGATCATGTCGAGGAAACGATCGCCGGGATCTGGACGACGCTGCTCGGGATCGAGGACATCGACATCGACGAGGATTTCTTCGCCCTGGGCGGCAACTCCCTGATCGCCGCGCGGGTGGTCGCGCGCATCTCCTCGGCGCTCGAGACCGATCTCAAGCTGACCGTCCTGTTCGAGGCGCCGACCATCGCCACGCTCGCGCAGCGCATCCGCCCCGATCCGTCCGACCCGTCCGACCCCGACGGCCCGGACGGCGATGCGGCGGCGCCGGACACGACCGCCCCGGGCGACGATCCGACGGACCCGGCCGCCCTCGCCGGGCAGGAAGCGCTCGACCTGCCGACCAGCACTTCCCAGCAGGCGCTGTGGTACGTGGAATCGCTCACCGGCGTGCGCTCCACCTACCATGTCGCCGAACTCTACCATGTCGACGGCCCGATCGACGCCGATCTCCTGCGCAAGGCGCTGGAAATCCTGGCCGCCAGGCACCAGATGCTGCGCGCACGCTTCGAATCGCGCGACAGCCGGCTGCGGCTGATCGTCCATCCGACGATGCCGCTGCCGTTCACCGTACTGGATGCGCAGGCCGACCCCGTCGCGCAGGCCAACGAGATCGTCGGCCAGCCCTTCGAGCTCGGCACCGGCCCGTTCTGGCGGGCTGCCCTGCTGCGCGGCCCGGGCGATACCAGCCGGCTCGTCTTCGTGATGCACCACATCGCCTGCGACGGCTGGTCGATGAATGTCCTGTGGCAGGAACTCGGCGAGATCTACGCGGCCTTGCGCGAATCCCGGGCACCGGCGCTCGAGCCGGCGACGGCCTATGCCGACTATGCCCACTGGCAGGAGGAATTCGGCGCCGATCCGGCCCGCAAGGAGTCGCTCGACTACTGGCGGGCGCATCTCGCCGGCCTCGAGCCGATCGACCTGCCGCTGGACCGGCCCCGGCCGGTACGACGCAGCTTCGCCGGCGGCGAGGCCAGCTTCCGGATCGAACCCGCCCTCGCGAAGCGGCTCGCCGCGATGGGGCGGCGCCATGGTGCGACCCTGTACATGACGCTGCTGGCGGGCTGGCAGGCGGTGCTCGTACGCCACAGCGGCATGGCCGATATCGCGATCGGCACGCCGGTGGCCGGCCGCATGCGCGAGGATTTCGAAGCCCTGGTGGGGTACTTCGTCAACATGCTCGTCGTGCGCACCGATGCCTCGGGCGATCCCCCGTTCGCCGAACTGCTGGGCCGGATCCGCGCTCGGGTGCTCGATGCGCTCGACCACCAGGACATCCCCTTCAACCAGCTGGTCAGCGAGCTGAGTCCGGTGCGCGATTCGGGCACCAACCCGCTGTTCCAGGTCTCGTTCTCCTTCGAGAATGCCTCGGATGAGCCGCTGCTGCTGGGCGGCCTGCGCTGCCATCCGGAATCGCTGCCCGATCCCCAGGCCAAGTTCGACCTGGCCCTGTCGCTCAGCGGGGACGAGAGCGGAATCGATGCCACGCTCGAGTACGCGAGCGAGCTGTTCGACTCGAGCCGTATCGAGCGACTCGCCCTGCACTACCTGCGGACCCTGGAGCAGGTCGTCGCCGACGATGGCACCACGATCGCCGGCCTGGATCTCGCCGACGATGCGCAGGCGAACCTCGTCGCACGATGGGCGCAGGGTACGCAAGCCGATTATCCGCGGGACAAGTCCCTCGCGTCGCTGTTCGAAGCCCAGGTGGCCCGGTCGCCCGATGCCATCGCCCTGGCCGGTCCGGCCGGCACGCTGACCTACCGCGAACTCGACGAGAGCGCCAACCGGGTCGCGAACGTCCTGCGCGGAGCGGGCGTCGCCCCCGGCGCCCTGGTCGCGCTGTGCGCGGCACGCAACCATCCGATGCTGGTGGCGCTGCTGGGCATCGTCAAGACCGGCGCCGCCTACCTGCCGCTCGATCCCGCCTATCCGGTCGAGCGCCTGCGCCTGATGCTCGAGGATGCCCGCCCGGCCTTCCTGCTGCGCGACGATTCGCTCGGACCGCGGGTCGAGGCGGCCCTGGCCAGCGTTCCCTCGCTGTGCTTGGTGCGCGACGCCGATCGCTTCGCCTCCTCCGCTTCCGCCTGCACGCAGCGCCGGCCCAACGGGACCGGCGGCGATAGTCGCGCCTACGTGATGTACACCTCGGGCTCGACCGGCGCACCGAAGGGAACCGAGGTCACCCATCGGGGCATCACCCGCCTGGTCTGCAACACCGACTATGTGGACATCGGGACCGACGACGCCATCGCGCAGGCCTCGAACATCTCCTTCGATGCGGCGACCTTCGAGGTCTGGGGCGCCTGGCTCAACGGGGCGCGGCTGGTGTCGCTGCCGCCCGAGACGGTGCTCTCGGCGCCCAGGCTGGCCGAGGCGATCGAGACGCACGGGATCACCACCCTGTTCCTGACGACGGCGCTGTTCAATGCCCATGCCGCCGCCGCGCCCGCCATGTTCGGGGCGCTGCGCAGCCTGCTGTTCGGCGGCGAGGCCGGCGACCCGGTGTCGGTACGTCGCATCCTCGAGTCCGGCAATCCACCGGCGCGGCTCATCAACGGCTACGGGCCGACCGAGACGACCACCTTCGCCACCACCTGGGAAGTGCCGGTCGATCCGGAAGCGCTTGCCGGGCAGACGGTGCTCGGCATGCCGATCGGCCGGCCGATCGCCAACACCTCCTGCCATGTCCTCGACCCGCGGGGCCGTCCCCAGCCGATCGGCGTGGTCGGCGAGCTCTACATCGGCGGCCCGGGCGTTGCGCTCGGCTACCTGAACCGCCCCGATCTCACTGCCGAGCGCTTCGTTACCGACCCATGGGGCGGCCCGGAAGACCGCCTGTACCGCACCGGCGACCTGGTGCGCTGGCGCGAGGACGGAACCCTGCTCTATGTCGGGCGCAACGACCAGCAGGTGAAGATCCGCGGCTTCCGGATCGAACTCGGCGAGATCGAGGCGGCGCTGCATGAATGCAGCGATGTGCGCGAGGCCGCCGTCATCGTCGACGACGATCCCGACCTCGGCAAGCGCGTGGTTGCATTCGTGGTTCCCGAAGCCGGCAGGTCGATCGACGATCCCGCCTCGCTGCGTCGCGAGCTGCGCGGCCGCCTGCCCGAGTTCATGGTGCCCGCCCTGGTTCGCAGCATCGATACACTGCCGGTCACCGACAACGGCAAGCTCGACCGGCCGGCGTTGCTGGCCATGCTGCAGACACCGCAACCCGGCTCCGCCGCCGGTGCCCTGCCGGCCGGTCCGGATGCACGACGTGGTCTCGATGCCGTCGCCGGCAAGCTGCTCACGATCTGGCGGACCATCCTGCGCCAGCCGGACCTCGGGCCCGACGATCACTTCTTCGACTCCGGCGGACACTCCCTGCTGGCCTTGCGGATGCTCGGCGAAGTCGAACGCGAGTTCGACCGTGTCCTGCGGGTCGCCGCGCTGTTCGACTCGCCGACGGTCCGGGAATTCTCCGCATTGCTGCGTGGCCGCGATTCCACCGAAGCGCAGCAGGGCTGCGCCGTCACGGTTCGCCCTGGCGATGGACGACCGCCCCTGTTCTTCGTCTCCGGCTACGGCGGCGAGATCGTGATGTTCCGCGACCTGGCCGGCAATCTGCGCCCCGGGCAATCCCTCGTGGTGCTGGACACCACCGCATTCACCGCCGCAGAGCTCGACCGGATCGAGTTGCCGACGGTGGCCGCCCGCATGATCGGTGACATGCGCCGCGTCCAGGCGCACGGTCCCTACCACCTCGGCGGCTTTTCACTGGGCGGCAAGTTCGTCTACGAGATCGCGCGGCAGCTGCGCGCCGCCGGCGAGGCGGTCGACCTGCTGGCGCTGCTCGACTGCTACGCGCCCGGCTATCCGCCACGCAGGCCGCTCGCGCAACGCATCGCGATGCACCTGCGGGCGCTCCGGCGCAGCGGGCTGGGCTACATCAGGGACCAGATCGCCTGGTTCCGGGCCGGAAGAGCCGAAAGAAACCTCTTCGAGAATGCGCCCGAGCTTGCGGACATGGCGATCGCCCGGTCGATGAACGAATCGGCCAATGCCCTCATGGACATCTGGGATCGCCACGATCCGGGCCGGTACGAGGGCACCATGCTGATCGTCAGGGCCGCGATCCGGGAAGAACTCGCGGGCGTGGTCGACGATGACCCGCAGCTGGGCTGGGGCGACCTGGTCGGCGGCCCGATCCGGGTATGCGATCTGCACTCTTCGCACAACGACATGCTCGCCGAGGAGCATTCGGTCGCGCTTGCCGCCATCCTGTCGGAGTACCTGCCCGTGCCGCCGGCCATCCCGCCGGCGGGGGACGCCGACGCGGGTCCGGGCGAAGACACATCCCGGCCCCTCAACGAGATGCCCGGCTGAGCGCCACTCCGGCCCCGCCGCCCCACCCATCCAAGCGACCCAGCGACCATGCCCGCCACCAGGACCGAAACAGCAGACAGCCGAGCATCGATCCGCGAGGAAGATCCACCCGGGACGGCCGACTGGATGCCGCGGCGGATGCTCGATGGCGGCCCCCGGCATCCGATCGCGCAGACCTTGCGCATCGTCGGTCCAATCGAGCAGGGCCTCCTGGAGCAGGCCTTGCAGGCCCTCGTGGAGCGACACGAGGCATTGCGCGCCGTGCCCGAGATCGTCGATGGACGCCTGCGCATGCGGGTGGGCGAATCGGCCCGGACCGCGCTGCAGGTCGAAGTTCTCGAACCCTTCCATGCCGACACCACGCGACGCGCACGCGCCGACGAGCTGCAGCGCGCCTTCATCGAGAGCGGCTTCGATCTCGATCGCTTCCCGCTGCTGCGCGCCCAGCTCGTGCGCTTCGATGAGCGCCGCCACGAGCTGACGATCGTGGCGCATCCGGTCATCGCCGACCGACAGTCACTGGACATCGTCGCTCACGACATCGGCGAGTTCTACTGCGCCGCGCTCGAATCGCGCCCCGTCGACCTGCCGCCGCTGGCGGCCTCGTATGCCCGCTTCGCGCGCGAGCGCCTCGAACGCTTCGACGCCCCGGCAACGCGGGCGGCCATGACCCACTGGCGCGAACGCCTGGGCAGCCTGCGCCCCCTGGGGCTCACCACGATGGACGCCGTACGAACGCGCGCCTCGTGCACCAGCGATCGGGTGGCCTGGCGGATCGACCGCGCCACGACCGATGCGCTCGAAGCGCTCGCGCGCTCCGAGGAAGCGGACCTGTACACCGTGCTGCTCGCCAGCTTCCAGGTTCTGCTGATGCGCCATACCGGCCGCGACGAGATCGCCGTCGGCACCGGGATCGCGCCGCGCACCCGGGTCGATGGCGAGCCGCTGGTGGGCAATTTCACCAACAACCTGGTGATGCACGCCAACCTGTCCGGCGAACCGGCGTTTCGCAGCCTCCTGCGAAGGGTGCGCGAAGGCGTCCGGGATGCCAGGCGCGACGCGGACCTGCCTTTCGAGCGGGTGCTGGCCGAACTCGCGCCGGCGCGCGACAGTGGCGTTCATCCGCTGGTGCCGGTCGGCTTCGAACTCCAGGATCCGCAGCCTCGCATGCGGCTGGCCGGGACCGAGAAGATCGTGCTGCGACGCGACCCGCGCATCTCCCGGTACGAACTCTCGCTCGAAGTCACTCCTTCCGAAGGGGGCCTGGATGCGGTGATGGTCTTCGATGCCGAGCTCTTCGATCGTCACCGCATCGAACGGATGGCGGGCCATCTGCGGCGACTGCTCGCGGCGGTGGCGAACGAGCCCGATCGCGGCATCGGCGAACTGCCCATGATCGGCGAGGATGAACTGCGCCGCCTGCGGCTCACGGGACCATCGACGCCGATGCCGCCCTCGCCGCTGGCCACCATCGTCTCCGAGTTCGAAGCCCAGGCGCTGCGCCGGCCCGACGCTCCCGCGGTGCGCCAGGCGGGGATGCGCCTGAGCTATCGCGAACTCGACGACGCGGCCAATCGTCTCGCCAGGCGGCTGCAGGCGCTGGGCGTGGCGCCCGACGAGCGGGTGGCCCTGTGCGCCGAGCGCAGCCCCGACGCGATCGTCGCGATGCTGGCGATCCTCAAGGCCGGGGGCGCCTACCTGCCGATCGACCGGAACCTGCCCGACGCCCGGCGCAACGCCATCCTCGAGGACTGCGCGCCGAAGGCGGTGCTGGCCCACCGCCGCCACCTCGATGGCCTGGTGATTCCCGCCATGGCCGGCCTGGTCGTGCTCGATCCCGAACCGGATCCGGCGGGACGGAACCAGGCGGCCCTGCGCCCGACGGGCGCCGGCGTCGCCAGCGTGGCGGGCCCGGACGGCGCCGTTGCGCTGCCCTCCTCGCTCGCCTGCATCCTGTACACATCCGCATCGACCGGGTGGCCGGGGCAGGCCGTGATGATCGAGCACCGGGGCCTGCTCAACCATGCGTGCTGGTTCGCCGCCGAGTTCGGCCTGGGCGCAGGCGATGTGACGCTCCAGCGCACCGCCCTCGCCCGGGATGCGGCCGGCGCCGAGATCTGGCCCACCCTGATCGTCGGGGGCTGCCTGGTGATCGCCGACGACAGGCAGGCGGACGACCCGCCCGCCCTGCTGGAACTCGTGCGCGCCGAAGGCATCGGCCTCATGCACAGCGTACCGCGGCAGATCGAAGCCCTGGTGGAGATCTTCGCCGAGGAACCCGGTTCGGGTGTCCCGTCCCTGCGCGGGGTCTTCGTCGGCGGCGACATCCTCGCGCCGCAGCTGGCGCGCCAGTGGTACCGGCACACCGGAATCGCCCTGGTCAACCTGTACGGACCGACCGAAGCCAGCATCGACGCCTGCTTCCATCGCTGGCTGCGCAATGCCGACGACGGCCCGGTGCCGATCGGGCGCCCGGCGGGCAACTGCCGCATCCGCATCCTGGACGCCGGCCTGCGCCCGGTGCCGCTGGATGCGCCCGGCGAGATCTGCATCGGCGGCGATGGACTCGCGCGCGGTTATCTCGGCCGTCCCGACCTCGATGCCGAGCGCTTCGTGGCCGACCCCGATCCCGATTCAGCCGATGCCCGGCTGTACCGCAGCGGGGACCTCGGGCGCCTGCGCGCCGATGGCACGATCGAGTACATCGGTCGGGTCGATCGCCACGACAGGGCCGGCGGTCCTCGAAGGGATGCGGGGCGGACGGCGTCCGGCCCTGGCGGCCATGGCGACCCGAGCCGGATTCCGGCCGCCCCGGATGCCGGCCACCAGGAACCCGCCCAGCCCGCTCAGCCCGTCGCGTAGCGACGCATCCGCAGGGAGAGATCCTCCAGAGCCGCGACCCCGCTCCTCTCGGCACGGTGGCACCAGTTCTGGAGCATCTCGACGAGCTGCTCGCGGCTCATGTTCGAGCGCTCCCATACCGCGGAAAGTTCGCGACGCATCTCGACGAGGATCTTGATCCGGTCGGAGGCGGCGAGAACCTCGCCCAGCTTGGCGCGATTCTGCTCGGTCCACTTGTCGGCATCGAGCACCAGCCAGCGCCGCGCGCCCTCGAGCAGGTGGAATTCGGGCTTGCGCAGCGCCCGCAGGCGCGCCGCCTCCTCGATGCAGGCACGCCGCAGGCTGCGGGCGAACTGGGCCATCACGTCGTAGCGATGAACGATCACGGCCTGCAGCGTCTCGTGGTCGGCCACCGGCTTGGCATCGGTGAACTTCGGCCTGGGCAGGACCCGGTGGACTTTCGCAAGGCCCAGCATCGACAGAATGCGGATGTACATCCAGCCGATATCGAACTCGTACCACTTGGCCGAGAGCTTCGCCGAGCTCGCGTAGGCATGGTGGTTGTTGTGCAGCTCCTCGCCGCCGATCAGGATGCCCAGTGGCCCGAGATTGGTGCTCGCATCGGGGCAGTCGAAATTGCGGTAGCCACGCGCATGGCCCAGGCCGTTGATGATGCCGGCCGCGGTGACCGGGATCCAGAGCATCTGCACGCCGAAGACGATCAGTCCGGCCGCCCCGAACAGGAGCAGGTCGATCGCGAGCGTGATCCAGATGCCCACGACCGAATACGGGGTGTAGAGATTGCGCTCGATCCAGTCGTCGGGCGTACCGTGGCCGTAGCGCTCGACGGTATCATGCCGGGCCGCTTCCGCCCGGTAGAGCTCGGCGCCCTCGAGCAGCACCTTGCGCAGGCCGAACACGCGCGGACTGTGCGGATCGCCTTCGTTCTCGCATCTGGCATGGTGCTTGCGATGGACCGCCGCCCATTCCTTCGTGACCATGCCGGTGGTCAGCCACAGCCAGGCGCGGAAGAAGTGCGAAGCCACCGGATGCAGTGTCAGGGCGCGATGCGCCTGGCAGCGATGCAGGTAGATGGTGACCGAGGCGATCGTGATGTGGGTCACGACCAGGGTA